>JAESGU010000014.1_pt1 | contig 231250 bp, 196 predicted proteins | sample 9266271 | NCBI WGS metagenome assembly JAESGU01 (sample SAMN15740544, study PRJNA653495) | algae metagenome | isolation source: Scytonematopsis contorta HA4267-MV1 and co-occurring heterotrophs from mud... | place: USA: Palolo Valley Trail, Honolulu, Hawaii | collected 2009-07-25 | reverse complement strand
TCCAACTACAACAGAAATGGTTGATAAAGTAATCTCAGTTGCGCTCGACTTAATAAATCCTCAACATTTAAAAAACTGGTTTACTAATTGCTGCTATTGTACCTCATAACAGCGGTAAGTGCTGTAATGCTGCTAACTTTACTGTTAGGTAGAACAGTTACTAATCCAGTACCAGTTTCAATTTCCACACGACGGTCACCTTTGGAAATTAAAAATAGTACCCCGTTATTTTTGCCACGTTTACCAATACCCCAGTGATTAAATAACTTAGTCGCGAATTCTTTGGGAGAAGCAGAAGGAGCAGTTTCTGGAACTGTTACTACTGCAATTTCACTACCGTTTTTTGCTTCCAATTCAGAAATCATGCGGTTTAGTCGTGTTTCTGTATCGCTGCTCAGTATATTAGCCGTATCGCTTACCCACGTAGCATTCGTTCTTCTTGGATTGGGTACTTGTTCGATACTAATCGCTAATATAGGTGAAGCTTGACTGAAAATTACGGAACTAACAAAAACGGTGCAAAGAACTTGTTTCATCATAAAAACTTTTTAATCGTTGCAGCATAACTTTTCCCATAATCAACTACAAAACAGCAATAAGCTTTTCCGCAAATAATCAATTAAATACCCCAAAAATAATTATGTTTTACCTAAAATCCCTGTAGAGACGTTACATGTAACGTCTCTTTTCCGCAAATAATCAATTAAATACCCCAAAAATAATTATGTTTTACCTAAAATCCCTGTAGAGACGTTACATGTAACGTCTCTTTTCCGCAAATAATCAATTAAATACCCCAAAAATAATTATGTTTTACCTAAAATCCCTGTAGAGACGTTACATGTAACGTCTCTACATTCTTATTATTTTGCATTTAATAATTTACGACCTCTCCATGTCCAACCCCACCCAGTTTCAGCCTTAATCGCAGATACAATAGCCATAACTGCTATTAAAGTCCCTCCTAACCAATGTAACCACCAATACTTTGGGGCAACATATAATCCTTTGAAAATTTGTTTTCTTAATTGATATTGTAAAATAATTGCAATAAATGCAATAAATAAACCAAATAAACTTTGAACTTCCCAGCCCCAAATAAAACCTTTGCTCAATAAAATTAATAATCCAACCCAAGGAGCTAAATAAATATTTAACATAACCAAAGCCAGTAAAAACATTAATCCCCAATTACGCTGAGAACCAACATATAAAACTTTAGTCCATCCCTCCCACAAAGTAGTCCAAGAAGTATACATTCTTAAAGATGCTAAATGAGACCCAAGTATACATTTAGATTTTAACCCTTTGCTTTTAACCAGCTTAGCTAAACCGACATCTTCCGCAACTTGACTTGCTACAGCTTCGTGTCCCCCAATTTCTTTGTAAACAGAACGTCGAAACAGCATAAAAGGACCGAAAGCATAACTAGTTTTTGCTTGAGGATTTTTTACATTTTTGGAATTCAAAGAAACAAGTAAATTGATGAACATTAATGGCTGCACCAACCATTCAACTAAAGACTGACAAACAACCTCTGGAATACAATTAAAAAAATCTAAATTTTCTAGTTTCACTAAAGTCAAAACTGTTTCGATTGCTCTTGGTTTTAATCGGACATCAGCATCAATAAATAGTAAAAAATCACCAAAAGTTCTTTGCGTACCCTGATGACAAGCCCAATTTTTACCAGCCCATAAATGTTTGTTTTCCTGTGTATTTGGTCGAGTTTTTCCTGCTAAAATTTTTAGTCTTGCATCTTTACGTGTCTGCTGTAAATTTTCCAAAAGCATGAGAGTATTATCGCTTGACTCATCATCTACTACCCAAACTTCAAACTGCTTAGATGATAAATCGGTACTATCTAAAATAGATATAACACAATCTTCAATGTTATTTGCTTCATTGTAAGCTGGTATAATTATCGATAATTTTATATCCTGTAACTCATGAAAATCATCTGACAATTTTCTATTATAGGACATGTCTAAAACAGCATCTCTTAGAAGAATAAAATAAACGATGAGAGTGATGAGCGAAAAACATAAAAGTACAAGTAAAATCATTGGCAACGGATGCTGAACGGATGTAAAGGATGGGCTATAGTGGGAGTCACGGTTGATGTATCCGCGATATCTATTTTACATCCATTGCCAATAAAACTCACCAACAGCTCATTCGTTACATCCGTTTGCCATCCGTTGCCCCCGTTGTCATAGAAGCAAAATGTTCTAGCAGTAGCCGATGAATAAAAATATAACCACCACCAACCTTTTGCAAGAAAACCTGAGTTGTTGCATAGTTGAGGAAACGAGCATAATTCCAAGGAATATAGCCCTTACTCCAAAGAAGTACACGTAAAATGAAATGTTGAATGCAAGCTAAACCTGAATTATCTCCACCAACTAGACCACTACTTAATCCAACCATTGAACCAATGAGAAGCGCAAATCTCCACCTATATTCGGGAGCTATACCATAATAAACCCACCAAAAAATATTTGGATGTAGTTTGTAAAGTGACCAAACAATCAAAGATATAACTCCTGCAAGAGTTCCAGAAATTGCCAATAACTTGAGAGCATTTGCTTCTGACCTCAAAATTCCTTGATTTGGGATAACGCTTCCTTCTATATCTGTTCCCTTTTTGAATCCTAAAATAACTCCAACCCACAAACCAACACTCAAGCTTAAACTAACTAGACCCAAAAATATACTTAATAGTACTGATGAGTTATCAGCAGGTAAAAAACCTTTTTCGGAACATATAGCGCGACTAGAAAGTTGGAAAATGGGAACAATTGTTTTGCATAAAAAATTGACTAACCAAGGGCTAAGAGATTTTCCATCAGTTAATAATCGGTAAAGCCAAGTCCAACCATTAAGTAATAAAAAAATTCCAGCACCTATAGCAGATACGCTACCTAAGGTAAATTTATTTTTTACTTCCTCCCAAGACCATTGGATTGTATCAACAACTTTAATTTGATTAATATTTATAATTTTAAAAGCTACTCCAAAAAATACTCCAAAAATAATCATTTCTAAAAATGGTAATTCTCCACCACTAAATGGCATTGTAATTAGCCCTAGTATGGCTGCAGATATAATTCCAAAACCTAAACCAGATTCTAACCTTACTACTAATGCTGATACCAATCCGGAAATCAATCCAGCAATTGATTCCCTGAGTAGAGAAATTAAATTTTCAAACAGAGGTAGATTCTCATAATTAAGTATCTTAAACAGTAGCCCAGCATAAATTCCTAATAGTAATCCAACAATTAACTTAACTCCAATAAAATATTTTTTACTTTCAACTTTGGAAACTAACAGACTTGGTTGCATCTGCTCAATTAAAAAAATTGTTTGAGATTGCTGAACCATCTTCTGTGCTAACAAAGCTAACCAATATATAACCTGTTTATTTTCATACTTGTATCGGGGATTATTTCCTCGACGCTTTAGCATTCGCTCAATATAACTATTAAATAATACCGTACGATGTTCTTTTAAATCTTCTGTTTTCGGCAAATTTTCTAAAGGTATACCTTGGTAAGCAACGGTCATAATACTGAGGATTAAAGGAGAGGAAGCTAATTCTTGGAGTGCGCTATCTCTTTCAATAAGTGCATTTAAACCTGCAAAATCGGAACCTATGCTTTTAAAATAGTCTCTTATTTGTTCTCGAACAAGCGGTCGGAGATAAATAGCACTTTGAAGTTGTAAGCGATTTGGTAAAGCTTCGTAGTCTTTTATACGACAAGAAACAGCCATTTCCGCAGTATACTTGAGTCCAAATGCATTCAATGCTGCAACGCAGTCATCACGATATTTTAACCTAACTTCATCCAAACCATCGAGCAGTAAAAGCAATTGTTGTCCTTCTACCCAAGACTGTCCAATGGGTTTAGGAATTTGATACTTGTTATTTAATTCATCTACTAACCAATTTTAAATTTTTTGCCTTTTTAATGTCCAAGAAGAAAGGTTAAATACTACAGGAATTAATTGATTGACATCTATTTTCGCACGCTTAATTAATTCACAAGCTAGTTCTAACAAAGTAATAGTTTTACCTGAACCTGGTTCACCCAAAATTAGTAAAGAGCGTCCTTCCCCTATCCTATCAAAAAGATTAATTACCCTTGTTCCTTGGGGTACTGTCTTTGCTCTTTGTCCTTGAATCTCTAATTCCATATCCCAAGGACGAGCAAGAGCATCAAATTTTTCTTCTAAACCCAATTCAATTTTGACTTGGTTATGCAAAGAATTCTCTAAAACTCCTTTAACCCAATAATTATTTACCTTGTTAAGTAAAGCTTGTCGGTTACGATACTCAGTCAAGGTCAAATTTTGCTGCTTGTGATTTCTCTGTACAATCTCTACTCCACCATGCAGAGAAGCTCCATTATGTGTTGATTGTGGTGTTTTCTCTTCCACAGCCACAGCTATATCTTCAGCATTCTCATGTGACCGAGGTCTTGCCTTTAATACGGGAGTTTCCGATTCTGGAATCCCTTCTAAATCTATAGAAACACTACCTATCTTAAAACAATACTCATAGGGATTTCCTGCTCCCAGTGCATCGTAGAATCCCACTGCAAACTCAATTGCAGCCTTATCCCCTATTGCCCGACTCATACCAATAACACAATCGATATGCTCATGAATCGCATCAGCTTGTGTTTTGCTATAGCAAGCATTGAGTAAAACGCACTCTATTTTTGTTTTAAATAATTCAAATAATCTGACCAAAGCTTCTGTACTTACTAATTGCAAGTGTCCAGAATTACTCTCAAAAGCTAAACCATTATCTCCTGAACCATGTCCCGAAAAGTGAACAATGCTTGGCTCATGTTCTAATAATGCAAGACGCAAATCATCAACTCTTACCGCTGATTCCGTAATAATTTGAAATTTATCACGATTTTTGGCTCGTTTTAGAGCTGCTCGAATTTCCCGAATCTCTTCGTCTAAGCGCAACTTGCTTGTATCCAGAGGATTCGCTGACAATATTAAAATTTTTTTCATTGTGCTATTTTCTCAAGTTTTCAGGAATTTAGCTTTAAAACCAGTTCCTTTTTCATTGGTTATCCCTCTCCTCGCAAGCGAGTCACTGCAAATTTAGCACCACATATACATATACGTAGGTACTTAAACTTGTACTTTCAAAATTATACTAGATAGATGTAACTAATTTGACGTTTAATTTAAGAATGATTTTAATTATTTTATTATTTTGAGGAAGAAATAATGTAGAGACGTTACATGTAACGTCTCCATATTGTCGCGTCTCCATATTGTCGCGTCTCCATATTGTCGCGTCTCCACATTGTCGCGTCTCCACATTATTGACGGTTTTTTAGCAAGCTACTAACTTGAATTTTTGTTCATTTGTTTTTATATTCAACTTTGAGACCAAATACTTCTTAAGCAATCGACCAAGAACTTCAATCCCTTGTTCAATATTTTCTGGAGTTTGGCAAAAGTTCAAGCGCATTGCCGAATATCCCCCTCCAGGAAAGAATGCAGCACCATTAGCAACAAGAATATTGTAAGATAAAGCTTCTCGACAAATTTCTTGAATAGGTAAATAGTCTGGTAAATGCGTCCAAAGAAACAAACCACCTTTGGGAATTGTCCAGGTTATGCTTTCAGGAAAGTACAATTCTAATGCTTGCAACATCGAATTTCTACTTTGCAAGTTGCTTGTTCGCAAACGATTTAGGTGACGACGATAATGTCCCGATGCTAAAAATTCACTTACAATTGCCTGAGATACAGTAGAAACATGCATGTCATGCAATGTTTTTTGCTTAATTAAATGCCGATTATGTTCGCCTGTTACTACCATATAACCAACTCGCAAACCGGGCATCAAAGTTTTTGAGAACGTACTAATATATATGACTAAATCATTAATATCTAGTGCTTTTATAGGAGCAGGAACTGGTTCAAAATTTAATCCTTCATATGCGTTATCTTCCAAAATACGGCATTCGTATTGCTGTGCTAATGCCAGTAAATTTTGACGATGTGTTTGGGAAGTTGTAATACCAGTAGGATTATGTAAGGTGCTGATAGTGTAAATTAATTTTGGTCGATGACTTTTGAGATATATCTCCAGCAACTCTAGATTCATCCCTTCTGCTGTCATGGGAATTCCTATTACTTTAGCACCCAAATTTTCTAAAATTCCTAATGCACCATGATAGGTAGGTGTTTCCACAATTACCCAATCCCCAGGTTGAATGTAATATTGCATTGTTAGGGATAGTGCTTGTTCTGAACCATTGGTAATAATGATTTCTTCTGGGGAAACTTCTAATCCTTGCTGCACTAAAATTTGAGCAATTAACTGCCGTAAAACAAGCTGTCCTTGAGGAAAATCATATCTAAAAAGACCATCTATCGATTTTGTCATTGCCCGTTTAGCAATTTTTTGGAGATGGTCTAATCCAAAATTGCGAGGAAAGCCAGAACTAAAATCAATCACATCTGGATAATGTTGAGCTTGTAAAGAAGCAGTATATTGCTCAATAAATGACCCCCCTTTCTCAGATATAATTACTTCTTGGGCTGGTGCAAAGGTGGAATGTAATTTAAAACCAGAAGTTGTTGTGTGATTGACAAAATATCCCGAACCTGGACGAGCATGAATTAGTCCTTCTGCTTCTAATAGCCCGTAAGCTTCTATTACAGTCAATTTGTTGACTTGGGTATTCTGCGACAAACCTCGAATTGACGGTAATTTTTGTCCTGCTTGTAATTTGCCAGAGTGAATTAAACGACTTAAATAATTATAAATTTGCAAATAAACAGGTTCTGATGATTGCCGATTTAGCAGAATATTCACAGCACAACCTTCCTTGAGCTACACAGTAAAGGCTCTAAAGGCAGTTTAAAGGATTTTTTATCGGTTTAACAGGTACAGTTTGTTAAATATGAACTAGTACAGTTTCAATTATTGTAACTGTATCAGTTTAAATTGGATGAATCTGTACCTTCCGTGGAGCATAGTTCCTAGATAAATATGTAAGATATAAGTACGAAGAGGCTTTAGTCATGTTTATCATGAAAACCTTGGATGCAGGATTGAGATTAATATCCGAATTTCAAAGATTTTTGCAGCACGTAGTTAAAGTAATTACAACAACCCCAGAGTTACAAGTTTGGCAAACTCATGACCGTAAAGGTCACATTAGCTGGCACGCTTATGAACCCAAGACGGGTCGCTCCGCTTGTTTTGGTTCAGAAGAAGAAATCCGAGTTTGGATTGAAATGCGGTATTATGTAAGGTAAATTACTAGTGGCAAATTTTACTCATATTAATAAAGAAACATTAGGGTTAGGCTATGGTTTTATTGGAGTGCTTGGCTTTAGCCTAACTTTACCTGCAACTCGTGCTGCAGTTACGGATTTAGACCCAATTATCGTTGGTTTAGGACGCGCTGTTGTTGCTGCGGTTCTAGCAATGATTGTTTTGTGGGCAACTCGTCAACCTTTACCAAAGCGAAAATATTGGAGAAGTTTAATAATTATTGCTGCTGGGGTAATTTTTGGGTTCCCGTTACTTTCTGCTTGGGCTATGCAACAATTACCAGCATCACATGGGGCAATTATCACGGGACTCATTCCTCTAGCAACTGCTATTACTGCTACGGTTAGGGTTGGGGAACGTCCATCAGCAAAGTTTTGGCTCGCTAGTATTGTTGGTAGTTTGGCGGTAGTTTTGTTTGCATTTGTTTCCGGTAGTGGAAAAATTCAGGTTGCTGATGTGACATTGTTAGGAGCGGTAGTCGCAGCTGCAATTAGCTACGCTGAAGGTGGATATCTGGCTCAAATTATGGGAGGGTGGCAGGTTATTTGCTGGGCTTTGGTGATAGCCTCTCCAGTTCTGGTTTTTCCAGTGGTGATAACAATTTTTCAACATGGGTTAACTGCTTCTCCGACTGCTTGGTTGGGCTTCGGTTATGTCAGTATTATTAGTCAATTTCTGGCATTCTTTGCTTGGTATCACGGCATGGCAATTGGTGGGATTGCGAGAGTTAGTCAGATACAGTTGTTACAACCGTTTTTAACAATTATATTTTCTGCGCTATTACTGGGTGAGCAAATTACACCAATCATGTTTATTGCTGCTGGTGTTGTGATTGCTAGCGTCGCATTAGGAAAACAGGCATTAATTAAACGGAATGCATAACTTTACAACCCATTCGTCCTCACAATATCCTCACATTTCTCCTTTATTTTGATACTAGAACCGCTCAAAGGCATGTCAACCAGCTTCATAGTTTTAGTACAGGAGAATCATATGTCTAACACTAATGATAAAAACACTATCTTGCAATCACTCAAAGAAGTTCCTCAAAACATTATTAGCTATATTTCCGGAGCAGTTTCGAGAATTTTTAGTCCACGCGATGATAATTACCCAGAAACAGGAGTTCAACCATTTGAAGGTGAGGTGCCTAAGGAGAAACACCATTAGTGTAATTTGCTTGGTAATTGGTAATTGGTAATTGGTAATTGGTAATTGGGTGCTAAAAACTAATTTCTGATGCCCATTAGCCATTAGCTATTAGCGATTACCCAATTCACAGTCAAATTTAGTTAGATTTAGTATAATTAGTGTATATCGAAAGACACATAACGACTTGCAACAATTGAGTCTCGATACGGGTAGCTTTAATTAATTTGGTATCTAAGGTCTCGTAACGCTAATTGTTTTACCAACGGTATTATTGTTGGTATTATATTTCTATATGTATCTATCAACGCCCAAAAACAAATTTAAAAAAGCTTGAGTGATATTGACAAGCAGATTTATTGAATGCAGACTAAATAATCTGCAAGCAAAATATCCAATTGCGTACTGAGACCAGGTTTATAAACAAAGCGCACTTGGGGTAAAGAAAATGTCGCACATAGAAGGCACTTTTACTGGAGCAGGTGGTCTAAGCCTGTATTATCAAAGTTGGCAGCCAGAGGGAGAATTGAGGTCAATTATCGCCATTGTCCACGGACTGGGAGGGCATAGCGGATTATTTAACAACGCCGTAGAGAGCTTGCTTCCTTTGGGTTATGCAATTTACGCTTTTGACCTACGCGGACACGGACGCTCACCTGGACAGCGGGGACATATAAATTCCTGGGGTGAGTTTCGAGAAGATTTGTACAAGTTCTTGACTCGCATTCAAGAGCGAGGTCCAAGTTGTGCTTGTTTTTTGTGGGGTCATAGTTTAGGAGCAATTATAACCTTAGATTATGCTTTGCATTTTCCCAACAGCTTGGAGGGGATAATATTGACAGCACCAGCTTTGGGAAAAGTGAAACTTCCTCGCCACAAATTAGCGCTGGGGCGAATGCTTTCACAAGTTTGGCCGAACTTCAGCCTCAAAGTTGGTATTGAAAAGGGAGTTAGTTCACGAGACCCAAATGTCATTATCACCCAAGAGCAAGACCCATTGCGCCATAAATATGGCAGCGCAAGACTTGCTACGGAATTTTTCGCAACTGAAAAATGGGTGGAAAGTCATGCTCATGATTTACAAGTTCCTTTACTGATTTTGCATGGTAGCGGTGATAAGGTGACACCACCAGAGGGTAGTTTGAAGTTTTTCCAAAAGGTAACTTTCCTTGATAAAGAACGCTATGAGTATCAAGGCAACTATCATGACCTGCAACTAGATATTGACTATCAAAACGTGCTTACGGACTTAGAAACCTGGCTTGAAAAACATTTAGATTCAAGAATTAATCATCAACAAGCAGAGTGTCGTATCAAAATACCCAATTTACAACAGTAGATTGTTAATATTTTACACCATTTCTTTGCGAAAAAGATACAAAACTTGTTTTTTAACCCCCCTATATTCTACATTATTAGTAGGTACAAATTAAGTATTTTAAGGTTAATTGCTTTCTTAAAAGCAAGAGAAACAACTTTTCCTAATACAGTAGTTTGAATACTAGAGACTTTTTGTAACTTTTAGACTGGTAAAACTTCCAAATATTTCTGCTTTATTTGAAGTTTTCGCGCTCAATTCGACATTTGCCCATTTTGAAGCAAAATATTTATTCTTTTCAGCAAGCACTGGCATACTTTGCCAACAGCCAGGACAAAACCAGTACACTTCATTCCGGCAAATATGTCGTAGTAAAACATTAGAACAGCAAGGACAAGTATTCATAATTCACAGCCGGATAAACAATAATATAGCAAGCTAGAAGATTGCTATATCTTAAGAATATTCATGAAATGTGAGGAACCTGTGAGGAATATTAATATAGGTCACAAGCAGCAATGTTTCTCAACATAGCTTAACATTCTAGTTTTTGCACCAACTTAATTAAACATTCATAGAAATAAGATGCATTTTCAGGATGTACAAATTCTGAACTTATAAGTTTTTACCGTGATAACAATATATAATTATACATATATTATGATGTTACACATTTAGGATAAAAAAGATATATACTACAAGCTACAAGCCAGTGACCAAAACAATTCAAAATTAAAAATGCAAAATTCAAAATTAGGCTTTAACATCAACCAATAAATTAATGCATTAAAATTATTATTTATTCAATTTTGAATTTTGAATTTTGAATTGTTAAAGGGGCTTGTACCTTAATTAATTCAAAATTACTATATTTTCTTCAATTTTGAATTTTGAATTTTGAATTGTTTTGGTCACTGGCTAGCTTATGGTATAAATGATGCACTATGTTCTCTTTATAAACACTCTCTAAGCATAGGCAAATAAAATTAAAGCTGTGTATGGGGAAGTGTTGTGAATAAAGTCTAGCGGGATTAGCTGGTTCAGCGGACGATAACTGCCACACCACCTCGACGTGAATCTCCTGCTCCCTCCATCACCCCGTTAGCTGTTTTTATCACCGTATTTACACCACCAAAAAACATATTTTTTTTCTGCCATAAAATTACAGCAGCATCATTGGGAAGTAGCAAATCTGTCACATTATCTTCTTTCAAAAAACCTGGTTCAATATTAAAGATATTATTTTCCCAATGACATCGTGGAATTTCGACTGCCTTAACAATAGGCATTTGCCAATCAATCAGGTTAGAAATTACTTGGAAAATTGCTGTACGAATTCTATTTGCACCCCCAGAACCTAAAACGATTTCAGGTTGACCATTTTTCAGCACTATTGTGGGAGCCATCATCGAAGAAATTCGTTGATTTTCTTGCCAATTATGAAATCCTTTGGGATTTAAATCCTCTTCTCCAAGCATATTATTAACCATAATTCCCGTGCCTGGAATGATGTAGCCAGAACCTTCCCCATTTGATGTAGTCACAGAAGCAGCATTACCTTCACTATCGATGACACTAATATGGGTAGTGCTGCCCAATTTATTAACAATTTTTTTTAAATCTTGCTCGTAAGGTTCAAAATGTTTATAAGATAAAAATTTTTGAGCAATATCTGGGTGATAAATATGGGCATCATATCCATCTTTTCTAGCTTGATTTGTTAAACGCATCACCTCAGCTAAGATTTGCAAATGATGAGAGGAAGCAAATTCTATCTTGCTTAAATCAACGGATGACAATAGAGCTAAAGCGAAAGCAATAAGAGTTCCACCAGAGCTAGGAGGTGGATTTGTCAATAAGGTATGACCTCGATAATTAATTTCTAAAGGTTTCCTTTCTATAACTTGGTAGTTTTTCAAGTCTTCTAGCGTTAAATAGCCACCTTTTTCCTGACAATCTTTAACAAGTTTTTGAGCAATTTCTCCTGAGTAGAAATATTCTGCCCCTTTAGCTGCTAATTCAGTTAAACTTACAGCTAAATCTTTCATTACTAAAACATCACCAGCTTTTTTTAGTTTACCATTTGATGTATATATATTTCTAGAATCATCAGAAGAAAAAATAATTGGTTCAAGTATTTTGAAATTATATGCTTGAAAATCGCTGATTTCCAGACCATCTTGAGCATAATTAATAGCTGGTGATGCTACGACATTAAAGGGTAATCTACCAAGTTTTTTATGAGTTTCAAATACTCCCAAGATATTTCCTGGAACAGCCATTGCTCCTAAACCAATATGAAAGTCTTGTGTGACATTACCAAAATTTACACCAACTGGATAAAAATCAACGTTCTGTAGTCTTTTTTTGTATCGCGGTGTTTGAGTAAAAAAATCAAATAAAATATTTTGATTTTCTTTGGTATGAGCTAATAAAAAACCACCACCTGCTGCTGATGTCAGCATCGGTTCTGCCACAAAAGATGCTAACATTGCTGCGACTGCTGCATCAAAAGCATTTCCTCCCAACTCAAACATGGAAGCGCCTGCTTCGGCTGTTTTTTGATGTCCGGCGGCTATCACACCATGAGTTTTTTGAAACGTGGATTGCATCATTTTTTTTGTAAAGGTATCGCAACCAAATTTAATATAAGTTTTATGGAATGGGCATCCTTGACTATCATAAAATGCATAAACTACTCCAAAGGTACAAAGGACACGCAAAACTAAATAGGTGGCAATTTTTTTGTGACTAACTTATGCAAAGCTGGATAGAGAAAATGCCAATTTAAAATCTATGAACATCCGTAAAGTCTCTACTACTCCCTTCCCTGACCAAAAGCCCGGTACTTCTGGGTTAAGGAAAGCAGTTCAGGTTTTTCAGCAGCGCAGCTACCTGGAAAATTTTGTCCAATCCATCTTCGATTCTGTAGGGGACTTGCAAGGGCAAACCTTAGTCCTGGGTGGTGATGGTCGTTATTACAATCGCCAAGCCGTTCAAATTATTTTGAAAATGGCTGCAGCAAATGGTATTGGGCGGATTAAAGTTGGTCAAGGAGCGATTTTGTCTACTCCTGCGACTTCCTGTATTATTCGCAAGTACCAGGCATTTGGTGGTATAGTTTTGTCTGCTAGTCATAATCCGGGCGGTCCAAATGGAGACTTTGGTATTAAATACAATATCGGTAATGGTGGCCCAGCACCGGAAAAAGTGACAGAAGCTATCTATGCTAGGAGTAAAGTGATTGATGGCTACCAAATTATGGAAGCGCCAGATGTAGATTTAGAAACATTGGGTGAGTCACATTTGGGAGATATGGTAGTTGAGGTGATTGACTCCGTACAGGATTATGAAGAGTTAATGGAGTCCCTGTTTGATTTTGAAGGCATTCGCCAACTGTTGACAAGAGGAAATTTTCACTTCAGTATTGATGCATTACATGCTGTGGCTGGTCCTTACGCTCATGCCATTTTTGAGAAACGTTTGGGCGCACCAGTCGGAACCGTGCGTAATGGTACACCCCTAGAAGACTTTGGCAACGGACACCCTGACCCCAATCTGGTTTATGCCCATGAGTTGGTAGATATTTTGTACGGAGAAAATGCGCCAGACTTTGGGGCTGCTTTTGATGGAGATGGCGATCGCAATATGATTTTAGGGCGTAATTTCTTTGTTACCCCTAGCGATAGCCTAGCAATATTAGCCGCAAACGCCAAGCTAGTACCCGGTTATAGTGCGGGTTTGGCAGGGGTAGCGCGGTCAATGCCTACTAGCCAAGCGGTGGATAGAGTTGCCGCTCAAATTGGAATTGAATCTTATGAAACCCCCACAGGTTGGAAGTTCTTCGGCAACCTTTTAGACGCGGGTAAAGCCACCCTCTGCGGAGAAGAAAGTTTTGGAACCGGCTCTAACCACGTGCGCGAAAAAGATGGGCTATGGGCTGTTCTCTTCTGGCTAAATATCCTAGCAGTTCGGCAACAATCTGTAGAGCAAATCGTACGTGAACACTGGCAAACGTATGGACGCAATTATTACTCTCGCCATGACTATGAAGAAATAGAAACAGAGGCAGCTAACACCTTAATAGAAAGGCTGCGTTCCTTATTGCCAAACCTTAAAGGCAAGCAGTTCGGTAACTATCAAGTTGAATATAGTGATGACTTTAGTTATACCGACCCTGTTGATGGTAGTATCAGCCAAAAACAAGGTGTTCGCATAGGCTTTACCGATGGCTCCCGCATTGTGGTGCGACTTTCGGGTACAGGTACTCAAGGTGCAACCCTAAGACTTTACCTAGAAAGCTACGAGCCAGATTCCAGCAAACATGACCTTGACCCACAGCAAGCGCTTGCTTCTTTTATCGCTATTGCAGAGGAAATAGTCCACATCCGCGAACTAACAGGACGAGAACAGCCAACTGTAATTACCTAGAAGTGCTTATCGAACTCTTGTTCTAACTCTTGTTCTAACTCTTGTGGGGTGGGCATCCCTGCCCGCCCTTGTATGTAAATTAGCCCTTGTATGTAAGTTAGCCCTTGTATGTAAGTTAGCCCTTGTATGTAAATTAGCCCTTGTATGTAAATTAGCCCTTGTATGTAAATTAGCCCTTGTATGTAAATTAGCCCTTGTATGTAAATTAGTGTGCCTACGTCACATCAATTCAAAATAAGCGGAGCGCTCCTGATTGAATTTTGAATTGTTTTAGTTATGTTATTATTACTTGATTACTTGCATCCGCGTGATTGCGGTTACAAAGCGCGATTTACCACAAGGCTCTGCACTTTGACAATCAGCTATTTTCATTTTTCCGTAAGTTAAGCGCACTCTCTTATTTAAGTAAGTTTTTTGTTTACTACAGAAACTAAAGCTGGTGGGAATTTCATAAATTTTACCTTTGTTGTCTACTAGGCTGATGTAGCAAGCTAAGTCGCCATTAGTAAGCTGAGTCACTTTAGCTGTTGTTGGTCTGACCGTTTTCTGTGCAAGAACAACAGAGGGATTAGTAAATGTGGCAATACTGGAAGTTGCAAGAATCGAAGCACAGAAGCCTAGAAATGTTAATTTAAGAGGATTTTTGGTTGTGGACACGATTCAGTCTCCTTCAAGTGAAATGAGTTTACGACGTGGAAAAAGCCTACAGATATTAAGTATGTAAAACTAACAGGCTTTATACACATTTAGTATTCCCAGCAAGCGTGCTGTTTCTAACTCCCTTTGGCAAATAAAGCCGACGTAAACAATCATTTTTGCGAAATTCCAGCTATGATGTATTAAATATCAGTGAGTGACTTTTCGCTTTTATTTTGACTGTAATCTTTTTGTACTTCAAGTTGAAGTGCGGAATGTGGGCCTAAAACAAATTCATCCAACCAATCAAAAATTCGGTCTAACTGGTATAAAGTTACTAAACCATATTGCCAAAGAATCATAGGTAACAAACTTGGAGTCAGTTCTGGATGTCGCAATGCTAATTGCAAATCCGAAGCCGGAATTGCCAATTCTTCTTGTAAAAAGCGGATAAATTGTGCAAGTTTCCTGGTGTCCATAGTTTCACCCCTTCACAATGGCTGGCTACACAAAAGAGGTTAAGCAAAAAATATGAGGAACTTGTGAGGAATTATACAAACTTTCTTTACCTTAATAAATCACTGTTTGTAATAAATGAGATAAATTATCATATTGCAAGTATACCCAAAACGGCTAGTAACTCTACTTTTAAATACCCAAATTTAGTTCTTAAGCCTCTGCCCGTTGACGGGGAGAGGTTTGGAGAGGGGTTTTATATTTAAGCCGTTCGCAGTATAAATAACCTTTTTTGGGTTTGGATAGAAAATAGTACATAATATTATCTGTGGTCTCAAACAAACCACACCTAACCTTCAAACACAAGGAGGTTAAATGACAGAAAACGGTAACGGTAAAGGTCGTCGCGGATTCTTTGACCCAGTACTAGTGTTCTTAAAACTAGCATTTGGTTGGAGAAGACTCGACAGAGTTTCAGGACAAGAACAGGTTGTTAACACTGATAAAGTGTTAGACGACCTGGACGATAGACTTCCAGAACCGGACAGACCCAACGAAACCGAAAACTAGTATTTAGTTCAAACGCCCCTAGTTTTAATCTAGGGGGTTTCCTGATTCTAATTATATACTCATGGACACTATTATTTATCCGGGTTATGTTCGTGTAGTTATTCGCAATTCAGATGGCTGGCATTTTGTCAAAGATAAACCTTTTTATAATCCACTAAATTTTCCTACCTTAGAACAGGAAGATATATTTTCTATGTTAGGGCTAACCATGAAAGGAGTTGCAAATGAACTGAGAAAAATTAATAATGCAACACATGGTTTTTACTTAGCTAACATTTTAGAAAAAAAATATTATTACTGTGGAACTGAGTGGAAAGATGTGGAGCGAACATTGCGTGAAGACTTAAACATTGGGGTAGATGACCCTTATGGTTGAGTTTGTTTAAAAATAAAATAAAGTTTTTGACTTTGCGATATTTCACTATTAAATGTAACGAAGAAAAAACATGAGTAGTAAGTGGGCATAGATTGAGCAGCTTTTGGTCTAAACATTGAACAACTCCTTGACACAAACTAGGTGTGTAGGTAATCACCGCAGTTTGTAATTTGTCATTAGTCATTTGTCTTTTATCACCAATGACTAATAACCAGTAATAAATAACCGATTACTACATTACTTCACCAGTCATAAGGAGATAATTACTATGAAACGCTTAATATTAGGCACAAAATCCAGCATCAAAAAATTAGCACTTTTAGCTACAGTAGCACTTGTTAGTTTAACAAGCGTAGGAATTAATACTAAATTCTCACAAGCACAAGAAGCACTGACTTTTAGTAGAGGTTTAAATTTTATCGGTTTAACAAAGGATAATACGTTAGTACGCTTTGGAGGGAATTTAGGCAGAGTTAACCGACCGATTAAAGTCAAAGGAATTGACGGTAACTTACAAGGAATTGACTTTCGTCCAGCGAACGGTATGCTCTATGGCGTTACCGATACCGATAACGTGTACATAATTAACCCCGATACAGGGAAAGCTAAATTGGTCAGTAAACTTTCCAGCAGTTTTGATGGCGGATTTCAATCAGGTTTTGACTTTAACCCAGTTCCCGACAGACTGCGAATTGTTGGTAGCAACGACCAAAATTTCCGTACAAATGTAGATACAGGTGCGGTTAATGTTGATAAATCTTTAGCTTATGCTGCTGGCGACCCTAACGCTGGTAAAGACCCCAATATTACCGCAATAGCATATATTAATAACCGTGCTGGAGCTACTTCTACGCAACTTTTTGGTATCGATTACGATTTGGATGTTTTAGTATTACAAGACCCACCCAACGATGGCAGTTTAAAAACAATTGGTTCTCTGGGTGTAAATTTCGCTCCTGTTGCCGGATTTGATATTGTCACCGACGATAAAGGTACAAATACCGCATTTGCAGTCTCTGGTGATACCTTATTCAATATAAACCTATCCACAGGTACAGCCAAAAAAGTCGGTTCTGTACCAATAGGTGGATTTATCGGATTTGCAATAGTGCCAAATACTAAAGGTAGAACATTCTCACCTGGAGTCTCGTCACCAAATAGTGCCGAACCACAACAGCAGCAATCTGAACCAATACCAGAACCCACTCAAGAACCAGCACCTGAACCAACACAAAGTCCAACAGAAGCTCCAACAGAAGCTCCAATGAACGAAACAACACCAACCCCACCAATGAATTAGAATTTTTGGGGTGCGTTAGTGACTCTCGTCCTAACGCACCATATAGCTTTAAGCAAGATTTTCCCCTCCTCCCAAACTCCAGAATCTTCACAAGTTCCTCAAAGTTTTTCTTTAATCTCAATATATATCAGACACAAAATATAAAATGAACTACTTAACTCACGATTTATTCACACTTTTCGCTTAACTTCAAAGTAGAACAAGTCTCTATACTGGTTGAAAAATCATTTACTAGTAGTTACTAGTAAGGGGTGTTATGAATAATTTATTAGCAAATGTTTTCTCTGGAACGCAAAAATTGGTTGAGACAAGTTTACTGCTTCCGTTGCATAATCTCGTATTAATGCCAGGAATTACCCTACCTATACTTGCCACACAATCTCATATAATTGGAGTGGCTGAAGCAACCGCACTTAGCCCACGAAAACAATTGGTAATTACTACAGTTAGACCAGAAATAGCTGAAAAGATTGAAGCAGGCGCGAGCTTAGGAATTGAGAGCATTAAAGATATTTATACGATAGCGACTTTAGCCCAGCAACAGCATATTGCTCACCTATCTATAGGACAGTTAGAGTTACTTGTCAGAGGGTTAGAAAGAGTTAAAATTGAATCAATACGCTTAATTGACCACATTTGTGAAGTTAAGTTTCATCGGTTACCAAAACTAACGAAAGAAGCAGCAATTGAATCGGGAATATCACCAACAATTATCCAAGCTTTGATGCAGGCGATTCAATCTCTATGGCGAGAAATTGCCTCTATATATCCTTACTTTTCCGACGAAGTTTTGGAGCTATTGTTAAATGGCAATAATCCCGTAGAGCTAGTTTATCAAACTGCAGCTTTACTACAACTTGATGTCCAAAAGCAGCAAGCAATACTAGAACAAGAGAATTTAGAAACACTTTTACATCAAGTCTTAGATGTATTAAGCCAAGAGTTAGAAGTTCAACGCTTACGTGGTAAAATTTTGGGCGAAACCAAAAAGAAAATTGACGAGCAACAGCGTGAATTTTTCCTTCGTCAACAAATGAAGAAAATTCAGGAACAGTTGGGTGAAAGCGACACAGGAATTAATGAAATTGCGGAATTAAAAAATCAAATGGTAACTGCTAACTTACCAGAAGCAGCTTTCAAACAAGCTAAACGGGAGCTTGCTCGCCTAGAAAGAGTAGGTAGCGATTCTGCAGAAGGAGGTGTAATTCGTACTTACCTTGATTGGTTGTTAGAAATGCCTTGGAGTCAAGCTTTGCAGGATAACCTTGATTTAAGAAATGCTAGGGAAGTACTTGATGCAGACCACCACGGTTTGAAAAAAGTTAAAGAGCGCATTATTGAACACTTAGCAACTTTTAAATTAATAGTCCAACGTACAAGTCAAGAGTCAATAAAATCCGACACTTCCACATCTCCCCATCCCTCTATTTCCTCATCCTCTGTAGGTACAGTAATGTGCTTCGTTGGTCCTCCTGGAGTAGGTAAAACCAGCTTAGGACATTCTATAGCTCGTGCTTTAGGTCGTCCGTTTGAGCGTATTAGTTTGGGTGGTTTGCGAGACGAAGCGGAATTGCGGGGACATCGGCGTACTTATATTGGCGCTATGCCGGGTAGAATTATTCAAGCTTTGCACCGTTCTGGTGTCAAAAACCCAGTAGTTATGCTGGATGAGTTGGATAAAGTTGGAATGGACTATCGTGGTGACCCTGCTTCTGTATTGCTGGAAATTCTTGACCCTCAACAAAACTACTGTTTTCGTGACCTCTATTTAGATTTGGACTTTGACCTCTCACAAATTTTCTTTATTGGTACAGCTAACGATTTGTCGAAAGTCCCCATACCACTACTGGATAGGTTAGAAATTATTGAGCTATCAGGTTATTCCGACCAAGAAAAATTGGCGATTGCTGAAAAATATCTTTTACCCCGTCAACTAGAAAAAGCAGGTCTCCCAAACAATGCAGTGCAGTTAACATCGCCAGTTCTGCAAAAAGTAGTTGAAGATTATACTCGTGAAGCAGGAGTTCGCCGATTAGAACAAAACTTAGGCTCCCTCTGTCGTAAAGTAGCCGTTCGTTATGCAGAAGGGAATACAGAGCCAGTAGTGATTTATCCAGAACAGTTGGAAGACTTTTTAGGAGCGAAAATTTTCTTACACGATGAGTTAAGAAAAGCACCACATCCTGGAGTTGCGACAGGATTAGCCTGGACGCTCGCGGGTGGGGAAGTTTTATTTGTAGAAGCAGTTTTATTACCTCAAGGTGAAGAATTAACACTTACAGGACAATTAGGTGAGGTCATGGAAGAGTCAGCTAGAATAGCTTACTCCTACATTTGGTCAAATGCTCAAACTTTAGGTGTTGATACAAATACATTTAGGCACAATGGTTTACATATCCACGTTCCCGCAGGTGCAGTACCTAAAGATGGCCCATCAGCAGGGGTAACTATGGTGACAGCTATTGCTTCGTTACTTACTGGTAAACCAATAAGGATTGATACAGCTATGACAGGGGAAGTAAACCTGAGCGGTGAGGTTTTACCTGTAGGTGGCATTCGCGAAAAAGTTTTAGCAGCACATCGTGCAGGAATTAAACGTGTATTGTTACCACAACAAAATGCGACAGATTTAGTGGATGTGCCGCAAGATGTTAGTAATCAGTTAGAATTTGTTTTCTGCGAAAGTATAAAGCAGGTCTTGGATAATACTTTGCTGTTTGATATTTAGTGAATTTCCTTAATGTTATTCACCTACTAAATTACGCTGTTTTTTGCTCTTGCCAATAGGTAAGAACATCCCCGTTCTTCTCTTGTATTCCATGTATTCATGACCAAATTCTTGCTCCATATCTCGCTCTTCTCTCCTAGCAAGTCGATAATATAAGACACAAAGCATAGGATACATAATTAGTAATGGTATTGTTACCCACTCAAACAACATTCCCAAAGTAATTAAAAGAAAACCAGTGTATTGCGGATGACGAATATAGGCGTAGATACCTTTTTTAACTAGTCTGCCTTTCCCCTCTTCCTTACTCCAATAGTGTCTGTAAATCTCCTTCCATCCGAAAATAACCAATAAAGCACCAATCAAACTGATTAGCAAACCTATATACATACCCCAAAAACCAATATATTTCACTAAAGTATGTCCCCAGAAAACACCCTCAGAAAGCGTAAAGCCAAACAACCAAGTTACCACATATAAACTAAATGGTATGCCAAACATTTCTAACGCAAATGCAATCACAAATGCCAGATAAGCACTAGCAGGTTTGCTCTGACTTTTTTTATAGAAAGGAATAAAAGCCAAGAACAAACCATATAGAATTACCCAAATAATTACTGCCGACCATCTTCCATAATGAGTCCAAACATTCTCTATCATCAATATCATAAATTCCTCCTGAGAAAATATGTCATATCAGACCGTCAATTTGTCTCCACGTTTAGTTATAAGTCAAAATGGTGAGAAACTTGTGAGGAAAACCAAAATTCAATCTTCACAACTTCCTCAACTTTTTACCGTAAATTGAAAATAGAGTGAAAGCAGAATAATCACTCTTGCGATTAAAAGCCCTGCGATTAAAAGCCTTACGATTAAAAGCGGGCAAGATACCCGTACTACAGTTTTACGTATAGAGGAAGTATAAATAATATATATAGGAGGGAGCTATGAAAAAATATGATTACGATTATAATTCTTTTTTTTATGAAATTATCATTCTTTATGTGATTTTTCTCATGTCATTTTTGATAGGGATTTCATATTTAAACTCCTACACAGTAAACTTGGGATGTACTTTTGAAAATTCTAGTTGTTCATAACTATAAAATAACTTCAAGAAACAAACTCAGAACTCAAAACTCAAAAAGATTTTATCCACTGCACCAGTTATCATAAAATCTCGGATTTTTCATTGCTTCTTGAAACTCTTCGCAGTATTCATCAAATACTGTTTTTTCTATCTTCCGTACTTGTTGATGTGCCGTATCTGATTGTAGTTCGTCAACAATATTCCAAGCTGTCTTACACTCTTGAGAATCAGGGCTTGTTTCTCCACAAACTTCACGAGCTTTATTAAAAGCATCTTCCAACTTTTGTTTTTGTAACATCTCTTCTGGCAAGTCAGCAAATTTATTTTTACTGACAATATCAGATAGAGAAATTATACCCAGTAATTCTCCTTGAATGACAGGTGCTCGTAATAAATGATTGTGAGCAAAAAGTTGCGCGACAAACTCGATTGCTAAGTCGGGGTTAATAGATATACAAGGTTTTGTCATTACTTCCGATACTAGCGTCTTGCTAGGGTCTTTACCGCAGGCAGTAACTTTGTAGATAATATCCGATTCTGTAATAATTCCATATGCATCTTGATGGTGGTCACGTTCAACAATCAAAGCTCGTATATCTTTTTGCCACATCATTTTTGCAGCTTCTGCAACTGTTGCAGAACTACTTATTGTCACAACTTTTCGAGTCATAATGTTTGCGGCTGTCAACATAATTAACTCCTATTTTTGTGAAACTCTGAAAGCTTATTTCCTTATATTTTTTTTATAACCCATTTATTTGAGGATGTTGTGAGGAAGACAGTTTCTTAATAAATTGGGCAGGCTAGAAAGCCTACCCCAAAAATTACGGATGCGTTAAGCACTTATCCGACATTGATTTTCACAGCTTTTCGCTTCTCACCTTCAAGCTTAGGCAAAGTCAGTGTGAGAACACCGTTTTTATACTCGGCTTGCACTTTGTCATTTTGAACATGGGTTGGTAGAGGAATTATTCGCTCAAATTTACCATAGTGAAATTCAGAGCGCACCATACCTTTTTCTTCTGTCTTAGTTTCTGACTTCCGTTCCCCACTAATAGAAACAGAGTCTTCTGTAACTTCAACATTTAAATCTTTAGCTTCCATTCCAGGAATTTCTAACTTGAGATGGATGTTTTCAGGAGTTTCTGATATCTCAGCGGAGGGCATATAGCCAAATGCAGAAAGTTCTCCATTGCTGCTAGGCATTAGACGACCCATCATGCGATTCATTCGTTGTTGCATCTGTTGCAGTGAATGTAAAGGCTCCCAAAGTGAAGGTTCCCAGCGCTCTATTTCTTGGAAAGGTTCCCAACGAGTAATTGGCATAATCGTTACCTCCAATATGTTGTATGTTTTCCAAACTTGAGATTGGAGTTCAATGTTCTATCTTCAGGCTATAAATAAAATGTGAGGAATTTGTGAGGAATTATTTCTAACAGCCAAACCGGGCTAAAGTTCTTGGGTAGGTACAGAAGCGACTCAAATCAATCCAAAGAGCAAGTTAACCCAATATAATAAATTTTGTTTAGTCTTTATTTTTGATACCCATCTTTAATTTTATATCCTTAGAGAGATGAAAATAAATATTCCTAATCAGTAATGTTTCACGTAAACTTTAGCCAAGAGACCTTTGAAAACAGTTTTTGATGAATTTTTATTTATTGTTGGACTATTTATCCTTGGCTTCCCTTACTTTAAAAGTATCAATCGAAGAAAACTTTTACTCAGAGCAATAATCATTCAAGTAATAATTCAGAGCTTATTTTTCCTAATTTGGCTCAACAAGGTTAAAGAAATCAAACACTTCTGGAAAATAGTAAATTAGTTTTAGTTTATGAAACCACTCAATAGTATCAAAGACATGCTTGCCAGTTTTTTATCCATGAATGGTAATAGTTGGTGGGTAGAAGTAACCACAGCAAAACCATCCTGCACTTACTACTTTGGACCTTTCCAAAATCATCAAGAAGCTGAGATGATGCGTCCAGCTTATATCGAAGATTTGGAAATGGAAGAAGCAAAAGAAATCCAAGCTGTCATTAAACGCTGTAAGCCAGATGAGTTAACAGTATTTGATGAGCAGTTATAGTGGATTTGGCTTTTAAATAAGAGTAAATAAAACTTATTATTTTCCTCACAACTTGCTCACATTGTTGTTTTAGCCTTGAGCTAATATGAAACACTTTTCCACTGATATAATTATTATTGGTGCGGGAATTGCAGGCTTGAGCGCAGGTTGCTATGCCCAAATGAATGGCTACCGTACCAGGATTTTTGAGTTGCATAACCTGCCAGGAGGTTTGTGTACTGCCTGGGAGCGTAAAGGGTACATCTTTGACGGCTGCATTCACTACCTTTTTGGTTCTGGTGTGGGGCAACCTTTCTACAGCCTGTGGAAGGAACTTGGCGTCGTTCAAAGCAGGTGTTTTGTTCATCATGATGAACTGATGCGTATTATCGGGTCGGATGGTAAAACACTAATTGTCTACTGCGACCCTAACAAGCTAGAACGTCATCTTAAGGAACTTTCACCAGCAGATAGCGGAAAGATTGAGGAATTTTGTGCAGGCATTCGAGCGTTCACTGACTTTGATATGTCGCTACTGCTGCAAAAGCCAAAAATCTTAACGAGTTTTGCTGACTGGGTACAGTTAAGTTTAAAACTATTACCTTTTGTCGGGCCGCTTGCAAAGTGGGGAAATATTTCTGCTCAGGAATTTGGTAATACTTTCAAAGACCCCTTTCTGCGTCGTGCTATTCCACAAATTTTCGCTTGGACAAACATCCCCGTGATGGTTGGTATGTCCTTGCTTGCATACATGAATAACCATAACGCGGGATTTCCGATAGGTGGTTCATTGGAATTTGCCCGGGCTATCGAAAAACGTTACATCGAGTTGGGTGGTGAAATTCACTACAACTCCCAAGTAGAAAGGATTATCGTGGAAAACAACCGTGCAGTCGCTGTGCGTTTGTACAATAACGAAGTATACACCGCCCTACGTGTTATTTCCGCTTGTGATGGTCGTGGCACGCTGTTCGATTTACTAGGTGGTAAATATATAGACAAAAAGATAAAAAAACTTTACGACGGTCATTTACCCGTACACTCCCAGCTACAAGTGTCTCTTGGTGTCAACCGCGATTTTTCGGGTGAACCCCACTGGGTGACATACCTGCTTGACAAACCAATGGTTATTGCTGGCGAAGAACGCTATGAAGTAGGTGTTAAACATTACTGCTTTGACCAGACATTAGCTCCAAAGGGCGAATCGGTGGTCATGGTTATGTTAAGCACTACTTATGATTATTGGCAGCGTATCTACGGGCGGTCGATTTACGGCGCCGAGCAAATTCAAGAATCTGGCATTCTCATCGACTTGTTAGAAACATTATACCCTGGTATTAAAGCGGACATAAAGTATATTGATGTTGCTACACCTCTGAGTTACGAGCGCTACACAGGTAACTGGCAGGGTTCTAGTTGCGGTTGGTTATTGACTAAAGAAACAATGTCTATGATGATTTCTGGGATGCAAAAAAAGCTACCAGGTTTAAATAATTTTTATATGATAGGGCAATGGGTCGAACCAGGTGGCAGTGTACCTGTGGTAGCCATGTCAGGTCGTAATATTATCCAAGAAATTTGTCACGAAGATAAAAGAAAGTTTATAGCTGAACCTTAAATTGCTGTAAAAATTAAACTACCTTTCTCTCTGGGATAGTAAGGTTTTGTTTATCATCTGACAAAAAAATAGATCCATATGCGTAGACGAGCGCCCTTATTATTTCTTTTAGGAGTATTAACGAGTTCTAGCTGCTTTATCTCGGTAAGTACAGCTCAAGTCCCATCCACTTCACAGCAGTCTTCGACTAGGAGTGAAGCTCAAGCTGCTAGCTGGTTTGAAGCTCATCGCAATCGCCCAGCCGCTTTACGAGCATTTGTACAGCGAATGCCGAAAGGCGGAGATATTCACAGTCACCTGAGTGGGGCAGTTTACGCAGAGCACTATCTAGAGTGGGCTGCCGCTGATGGGTATTGTGTTGACCCAAAAGCAGTTGCTTTAGTTGAACCCTCTGCTTGTGGTCAAGACAGCAATTATTTTCCTGCATCACAACTGTTCAACCGAACATCGGTTTACGATGCCCTGATAAATCGTTGGTCTACTCGCAACCTCCCATTTGCTGGAAGATCAGGACACGACCAATTTTTTGACGCTTTTGCTGGTTTAGGGGTGATGTCAGACTCTAAAAGCCGTCAAGATGATATGGTCGCGGAAGTTGCAAATCGGGCAGCTTCGCAGCATATTTATTACCTAGAGTTAATGCTTACCGTCCAGGGTAGTGCAGTTCGACAGCTAGGGCGCGAAGTGGGTTGGAATGCAGATTTTGCTCAGATGCAGCGTCAATTGCTCAAGCGAGGATTAACGGATTTAGTGGCAAAAGGCAGTCAACAATTTGTGGAATTGGAACGCCAAGTCTCGAAAACACTCGGTTGCGGCACTGCATCCGCACAGCCCGGATGTGCCGTGACGGTGCGCTATTTGCAGCAAACGACCAGAACAAAGCCGCCCGTTGAAGTGTTTGCCCAGCTAGCTTATGCCTTTGCGCTCGCGAGAGCGAATTCGCGGGTGGTTGGTATTAATCTAGTCGCTCCAGAAGACCATCCAATCGCACTGCGCGACTACGGTCTGCAAATGCGGATGCTGCAATTTTTCAAACGCCAATTTCCCGATGTTAAGGTGGCACTTCACGCTGGGGAGTTAACTCTGGGCTTGGTTCCTCCAGATGACTTACGGTTCCATATTCGGGAAGCTGTAGAAGTAGCACAGGCATCTCGAATTGGACATGGCGTGGATATTCTTTTTGAAGACCGCCCCTTCCAGTTGATGTCAGAAATGCGGCGACGCGGTGTGCTAGTAGAAATTTGTCTGACCAGTAATGAGGTAATTTTAAATGTACAGTCCGAGAAGCATCCTTTTCTGGATTATTGGAAGGCGGGAGTACCAATGACCCTTGCTTCTGATGATGAAGGCATTTCTCGCATCGATTTGAGTAATGAGTATCTTTTAGCGGCAACGAGATACGGTCTGGGATACAAAGATATCAAGCGACTTGCTCGCAATAGCTTGGAATATAGTTTTGCAAAGGGTGATAGTCTCTGGAAATCGCCTGAGTTTAAGGCAATGGTTCCTGCTTGTGCAAACGAAAGCCCTGGTTCAACCTCTGTTTCTAAAGGGTGTAGTGCTTTCTTGCAGAAGAGCGAGCGCGCACGGATTCAATGGCAGCTAGAGTCTGAATTTGCTCGGTTTGAGTCGTTGCAGAACTGGCTTTGATGGATGGACTTCTGAGTAGAGACGTTACATGTGACGCCTCTACAAGGATTCACTTCATATTCGAGATGCAATATTTTGTAATTGACTTTGTAAATCTTCACTTTTGTAGTGTAAATGTAAAAGCTTTATTGCTTTTATAAATGGTTTTTTCACGTCCTGTTCATAAACTTCTATAACTGTTGCATTCTTAGGAATTTGATTGCTTCGTCCTAATAAATATTTGATAACATCATCATCTTCCATACCTCGTAAGTTATGCATTAACTGATTTCGTAAGTCAGACTCGCGGTCTTTATAATAATCACACGACCAAGTTAAATTTTTCCAAACTCCAAATTCTTTTTCGAGTAGACGAAGCCATGTTAACATTGCATTATTAGCATTTGTCTTAAACTCAGGTGTAATATTTAAATTGTCTTGAAAATATTTGATTAACAACGAATCTAAAGTCAAAGTATCTTGCCAATAAGGGCATTTTTCATTTAGCCTTTGCCATTCCTCAAAAATATTAGATTGGTCTGTTAAGAATACAATAATTTTATCTAACTTAATGTTATCCCGCTTAATGATACTACAAAATGTATCTATTAAGGGAAAAACTAAATCTTCGTAGTAATCAGGAATTACGCAAACTTTGTGACGCTTACGTAATTCCTGTGTATATCTACCCTCTGCCAAGCTGGGTACAAGCCCCAACCAACCTTACGGTATCGCGTATTGAATCTTTAGATTTTTCCAAAAGCTTAGATAAGAGTTTATAGCCATAGATTGTTAATTTTTTGTAGCATTTCTTTGCGAAAAAGATACAAAACTTGTCTTTGCTCCCCGCTATGTTCTACATTATTAGTAGGTCAAAAGCAATTAGTTTAAGGCTAATCGCTCTAGCAAAGCCAAGCCTTAAAAGGATTAATGATGTGATTAATATATATACCAACTTAAAAGGGGGTATTTGGCAGTAATTGGCACTTTTAAATAGTCAATCTTGTGGGGTAGGCTTTCTCTTGCCTTGCCCCTAGTGTACTCTAATAAACCAGTAAGTCCTATAAGTCAAAAATAATTACCAACAACTAACTGTTAGCGAGGGGAAGAGATTAAACCTCTTCTGAGAGAAAATGCTGTCTTTAAATAAGACATACAGAGCACCTCCCCAATCAGGAGAAGTAATTTTAGGACGCACATTACCAGAATTACTAGATGAAGCTTGCGTTCGCTCCGTCAATTCCCAAGCCTTAAATAATTGGACAGAAACAGGTTGGAAACCTTTCTCTAATCAAGCATTTCGCTCTGCTGCATTAGAATTAGCGCTCTTTTTGCTAGATTTACACTTAGAAAAAGGCGAAAGAGTAGCCTTATTAATGCATAGCGATATTAATTTTTGCATTGCCGATATGGGTTCTTTGCTTGCAGGTTTAGTCAATGCACCGATTGATTTAACCCAAACTATAGAACACATTATTTTTATTTTGCGACAAACAGAAGCAAAAGTACTTATTATCTCTAATCTTGATTTATTGCATCAAATTATTCCTTACCTAGTCAACGTACCTAACTTAAAGACAGTAATAGTTACTGATGTCCCTGTTGATTGGAAGCAAAATCTTAAAATCGGAAGATACGGTCTGCACTCACAGGTTCCTACCTCACCTGATTTATGCTTGTCTATACCGCAATTCCTCTTACAATCAACTATAGAGCAATCAGCAACAGAGCAATCATTCTCAGAAATTCCCCAGTGTATCCAACTCTTTTCATTAGATGAAGTTTGCACTACCGGAAAAGTTCTAACTTCAGAAACGAGTTTACAGCAACTGCTGTCAAAACTTTCAGCAAATGACTTAGCCACTATTATTTATATTCCTGGAGTTTCTGGAGAACCTCACGGAGTCATGCTTACCCACGAGAATCTCTCTGCAAATGCTATTGCAATGTTTACGGGGATTCCCGATATGGGATTGGGAGCGCAGGAGGTAGTTCTTTCATTTCTACCACTAACCCATGTTTTTGCTCGTGTCCTTCTGTATGGACACATCAACTACGGACATAGTATTTATTTCAGCAATCCAAATCGAATAGTAAAACACTTAAAAGATGTAAAGCCAACAATATTTGCCACCATTCCTTTATTTTTGGAGAAAGTTTATAGTAAGCTTTTGTTAACAGAAGCAAAAAAAGAAAGGAAAAATGAACCTAAAAAAAGGATAAGCACACAAGCATTTTCCACTATCTTACAATGGTCGCTAAAGCTTGCCCAAAAATATGAAATTGGCAAGCAACCGCAAGGTCAATATGCTTTGATGTTGATGTTAGCCAGCTTGCTTGTATTTCAGAAATGGCGCTCCTTCTTTGGAGGTCGTTTGAAGTACTTAATTTGTGGAGGTGCAGCCCTAAAAGGTGAAATAGCGAATTTCTTTGCAGCTGCGGGAATAATGATTTTCCAAGGTTACGGTTTAACAGAGACCAGTTCAGCAGTCACTTGCAATCGCGGAAGATTTAACCGTGCAGGAACAGTAGGAGTTCCTGTGGCTGGTGTAGAGATTGCGATAGCAGACGACGGAGAAATTCTCACAAAAAGTCCTTACATCACCCAAGGGTATTACAAAAACCCAGAAGCAACTCAGCAACTAATTGATACTGATGGTTGGTTACACACAGGAGACTTAGGAGAATTTACCAACGACGGTTTTCTGAAAATTATAGGCTTAAAGAAAAGTCGCTTTAAACTTTCCACTGGGAAGTATGTAACACCGCAGCCAATAGAAAATAAGCTGAAAAAATCTTCTTTAGTGAAAAATGCCGTCACTCTTGGCTCAGAACGCAAATTCTGCGCGATGCTCATTTTCCCCAATCTAGAAAAACTAAGTCAGTATGCTCTATCAATTGGGATTGATTTACCAACCGATGACTTACTCAAACATCCTTGTATAATTGGTTTATACCAAGCATTGGTTGACGAAGCCAATTGCCATTTACCTCATTGGTCAACTGTAAAAAAATTCCAATTAATAAATGCAGACCTCACAGTTAACAATGGAATGCTAACATTAACTCAAGAGGTCAATCGGGCAAAAGTTACAGAGGTGTTTGCCAAAGAAATTAATAGCTTTTACCAAGATAGTTTCAGCTTGGGCACTCGGTCTGGAAATAAAGACAAATTTGATGATATATGCCCAGAAGTTCCTCAGTTTTTATGTCCAGCTTACGCTCAATCACTAAATTCATAGTTTACAGCACTTTGCAGGTGAATGAGGTACATTGCTTAATTTTAAAACTCTTGTGGGGTGGGCATCCTTGCCCGCCCGGTTGTACTTCACTTCCTTAAAATATGCTGTATTAATCCAAAATCTAAAAAGGGAAGGGTGAAATATGTTTAAGCCATTCCGAACAGCCGCAGTTCTAGGTGCAGGAGTGATGGGAAGTCAAATCGCCGCTCACCTAGCTAATGCTGGACTAACTGTTCATTTGTTAGATATTGCCGCACAAAGTAATAATAAAAATGAGTTAGTCGAAACAGCATTTAAAAAAGCTCTCAAACAATCCCCACCGATTTTATTTACTTCAAAAACTGCTCGTCGAATAACTTTAGGCAATTTTGATGAGCATTTTCACCGTATAGCTGATGTTGATTGGGTGATTGAAGTTGTGGTGGAAAATCTTGCTATCAAAAAAGACTTAATGGCGCGGATTGAAGAAATAATTAATGATGACGCAATAGTATCTACAAATACCAGCGGTTTACCCATTCAGGAAATCGCTAAAGAGTGTTCAGAGTCCTTCCGCAAGCGTTTTTTAGGCACTCACTTTTTTAATCCACCACGCTATTTGAAGTTACTGGAATTAATTCCAACATCTGATACTGACCCAGAAATACTTGAGAGAATGCAGTGGTTTAGCAGATTGCATTTAGGAAAAGGAGTAGTAGTAGCAAAAGACACTCCTAACTTTATTGCTAACCGTATAGGTATGTATATAACTATGCTTGGCATTAGGGGTGTTACTGAGCAAGGATATACAATAGAAGAAATTGATACATTGACGGGTACAATTGCTGGTAGACCAAAATCAGCTACTTTCCGCACAGCGGATTTAGTTGGATTGGATACCTTAATGTATGTTACACAAAACCTTTATCCCGCAATTCCAGACGATGAAAGCCGGGAAGTTTTCCGAGTACCGCAACTACTGAAAAAGCTTGTAGAAACTGGAACTTTAGGAGCAAAAACAGGTCAGGGTTTTTATAAAAAGCAAGGTAAAGAAATTCTTTCTCTCAATCCCACAACATTCGCTTATGAGTCAGCGAAACCTCTTAATTTAGGAGATATTGAGTCAATTAGTAAGGTTTCTGATTTAAGCAACAGGCTGCGAATGCTATATCAAGATTCAGGTCGTGGGGGTCAGTTCTTCCGCAAATCAATTCTGAAAATATTGGCTTATAGCGCTCGTCGCATTCCCGAAATTGCTGATAAACCTGCTGATATTGACCGAGCAATACGCTGGGGTTTTGGCTGGGAAATCGGACCGTTTGAGATTTGGGATGTTTTGGGCTTTGATACTGTGCTAGCTCATATGAAAGCTGCTGGTATACTCTTACCTGAATGGGTAGAAAAAATGCACCACAATAAAGTACATTACTTTTATCAAAAAGACCGACTTCCTTGGGCTGAACAAAATGTAATTGACGCTTGTTCAAAGTGCATAGAAGATTTAGAAAATCCAGTAGATGAAATTAATTTAGCAACTATCAAAGCTGATGAGAAAAATATTCTCTGGTCAAATTCTGAAGCTGCACTTTTGAATTTGGGTTCGGGAGTGGTGTTGTATGAATTTCGCTCTAAGGGTAATACTCTTAGCTTAAAAGTTGTAGATGGTTTGGCTGGGGTATTAGATATTGTCGAAAAAGGCGATTACCGAGGATTGATAATTGGTAACGACAGTGCTAATTTTTCTGGTGGAGCAAATCTTGCGGAAATGGCGATGCTGGCACAAACTGAAAATGGTAAAGGCATTGCTGATTTAATAGTTAAGTTTCAATTGTTACTGCAACGTATTCACTATTTCCCGAAACCAATTGTGGCAGCAATTGTTGGGCGTGTTTTGGGAGGAGGCTGTGAGCTAGTTTTGGCTTGCCCTCATGTGGTCGCTGCTGCGGAAACTTACATAGGACTGGTGGAACTCAGTGTGGGTTTAATTCCTGGTGCTGGTGGTATTATGCGGATGGTAACTTGGGCAGCTGATAAAGCAGCGAGTGAATCACCCCAAGATATTCAGCCATTTTTACGGAAAGTATTTGAAACTGTTGGTATGGCTAAGGTTTCTGGTAGCGCGGAAGAAGCACAAGAATTGGGTTTCCTTTCACCAACAACAAAGATTGTGATGAACGCAGACCAACGCTTAGCTGTTGCGAAAGAAGAAGTACTTTGTCTGGAACATATGGGTTACGTGCCACCCCCACGACGTAATGCTGTGATGGTTTTAGGTAGTCCAGTAAGAGCAATGTTGTTACATGCAGCGTATGTAATGCAGCAAGGAGGTTTTATCTCTGAGTATGATTCATATTTGGCTAATCGTTTGGCTTATGTCATGACTGGTGGTGAACTTTCTGCACCTGCTTTGGTTGATGAAAATTATTTGTTGCAATTGGAGAGAGAATCTTTTTTACCGTTGTTGCAGAAAACGAAAACTCAGGAGCGAATAGCCTATATGCTCAGGACTAAGAAACCTTTGCGGAATTAATAATGGGGAGTGGGGAGTGGGGAGTGGGGTTGGGGAGAAGCCAATTTATAAATAAAAATGGGTGGAAATTATGAAAGAAGCTTATATAGTTAGCAGCGTTCGTACTGCTGTGGGAAAAGCTCCGAGAGGGACTTTACACAATATGCGTCCGGATGATATGGGAGCAATTGCTGTTAAAGGAGCGATTGAGCGAGTTAAAAATTTAGAACCTGTGTATATCGATGATGTGATTATGGGTTGTGCTTTTCCAGAAGCAGAACAAGGGTTTAATTTGGGACGGATAATTGCTCAGCGTGCTGGTTTGCCTGATTCTGTTGCTGGTGTCACTGTTAATCGCTTCTGTTCTTCGGGACTACAAACTATTGCGATGGCAACTCAAGCAATTATGGCAGGATATGCGGATGTAATTGTTGCTGGCGGTGCGGAATCTATGAGTTTGATTCCGATGGGGGGACATTATTTAGCTCCTAATCTGGAGATGATAATGGAAGCGCCGAAAATTTATTGCACGATGGGTATTACGGCGGAAAATGTGGCGCAACAGTTTCATATTTCTCGACAAGAACAGGATGCTTTTGCGTTACGTTCTCATCAAAAAGCTTTGGTTGCGATTAGACAAGGACGGTTTACAGAGGAAATTATTCCTATAGGTTTGCGAGAAACATTATATATAGATAACAAACCGCAGCTTGTGGAGAAGGTATTCCAAATTGATGAAGGTCCGCGTCCCGATACTAGTATGGAAGCTCTGGCTAAATTACAACCTGTATTTCGTCTTGGTGGTACGGTTACAGCAGGTAACTCATCACAAATGTCTGATGGTGCAGCCGCAACGGTGGTGATGAGCGAGCGTTTGGTAAATTTAATGGATGTGCATCCTCTTGGACGAATGTTAGGATTTGCTGTTGCGGGTGTTGCTCCGGAAGTTATGGGTATTGGGCCTGTGGAAGCTGTACCCAAAGTATTAAAACAAGTGGGTTTGAAATTAGAAGATATCGGCTTGATTGAATTAAATGAAGCCTTTGCTGCTCAAAGTCTTGCTGTGATTCACAAACTCGGTCTCAACGAGGAAATTCTTAATGTTAATGGTGGGGCGATCGCACTCGGTCATCCGCTTGGTTGTACGGGTGCGAAGCTAACAGCTAGCATACTCCACGAAATGAAACGGCGTGATGTCCGTTATGGTTTGGTGACTATGTGTATTGGTGGTGGGATGGGTGCTGCGGCTGTGTTTGAGAATTTGATGATATAAGTGCTTAATTGTAAAACTCTTACTCTTGTGGGGTGGGCATCCCTGCCCGCCCGATTGTATTTAACCCAGCTTAAATTCGCTCTATCTACTATTATTTTCCAACTTCAATAAAGGGTAAAACGTATGATGAACCTTCTTTACCCAGCGATAGTTCTTTCTACAGTTTTTTCTACATTGATTTTCCTATTACTAGGTTATATCGGTGTTCCGTTGTGGGTATGGTCGCTTTATTTTGCAGGAGTAATGGCTGTTTTGCGGTCACCTATTTGGGCTTGGGTGATTTTTGGCATAATCGTTTTAATTTTAAATACCCCAATAATTCGTCAGACAATCATTACATCGTCAATAATTAAAGGTATAGAAGCATTTAACCTTTTACCAAAAATTTCTGATACAGAACGAGCTGCTATTGAAGCTGGAAATGTTTGGGTAGATGGTGAGTTTTTTTCTGGTAAACCTAATTTTCAAAGAATTAACAGCGAGCCTTATCCCCAAGTAACACCAGAACTACAAGCGTTTTTAGATAATCAAGTAGAACAAGTTTGTAGCATGGTGAGCGATTGGGAAATTTACCGTCGTAAAGATTTACCACCGGAAGTCTGGGACTATCTCAAAAAAGAGGGATTCCTAGGGATGATGATTCCCGAAGAATATGGCGGTTTGGGCTTCTCTAACTTTGCTTACAGTACCGTGATGACAAAATTAGCATCTCGCTCTTTTACCCACGTTGCTACAGTTGGTGTCACAAATTCATTAGGTCCCGCAAAACTTTTACTGCGCTACGGTACAGAGTCACAAAAAAATTATTACTTACCACGTCTAGCAAAAGGAGAGGAAATTCCTTGTTTTGCTTTAACAGAGCCAACTGCTGGTTCAGATGCAGCAAGTATTAAGTCAGAAGGAGTGGTATTTAAAGGTGAAGATGGTAAGCTTTATCTACGTTTGAACTGGAAGAAACGTTATATCACTTTAGGTGCAATTGCGACTCTTTTAGGATTGGCTTTTAGACTGCGTGACCCAGAAAATTATTTAGACAAAGGAAAAGATGTTGGTATTACTTGCGCTCTAATTTCTACTAGTACACCTGGCGTCATTATGGGTAAACGACATGACCCAATGGGTGTTCCTTTTTACAATTCACCCACAGAAGGACATGACGTTGTTATCCCTATCGAACAAATTATTGGTGGTGTAGAGCAAGCAGGTCAGGGTTGGAAAATGCTGATGCAAAGCCTTGCAGCAGGTCGAGGTATTAGTTTCCCGGCTACTTGTACAGGTGTAGCAAAGCTAGTAGCAAGAGTTACTGGTGCTTATTCTGTAGTTCGACAGCAGTTTGGGTTGTCTATTGGTAAATTTGAAGGCATTGAAGAACCTCTAGCAAGGATTGGTGGTTTGACCTATTTAATGGATGCGGCTCGAATTTATACTTGTGGAGCAGTAGACAAAGGTGAAAAACCTGCGGTAATTTCCGCAATTGCAAAGTATAGTTTGACAGAACTCTCCCGCAAAATAATTAATGATGGAATGGATATTATGGGTGGTGCGGGGATTTGTCGCGGCCCAAGAAATTTACTGGCAAATATTTACACAGCCACCCCTATTTCTATCACTGTTGAAGGAGCAAATATCCTTACCCGAACCTTAATGATTTTTGGTCAGGGTGCTATTCGTTGTCATCCTTATGTTTATTCAGAAATAATAGCTCTGAATCAATCAGATGTCGGAGCTTTTGATAAAGCTTTTTGGCATCATATTGGTTTAACAATACGCAATGCTTTCCGCACTTTATTTCTTAGTATTTCCCGTGGTTATTTAGCTCGCTCGGTCGTACCGGGTGCAACAGCAAAATACTACCGCAAATTGGAATGGGCATCTGCGACTTTTGCGTTGCTGGCTGATATCGCTATGTTCTCTTTTGGTGGAAGCTTAAAGCGACGGGAAAAACTAACAGGAAGATTTGCTGATATTCTCTGTTGGATGTATTTAGCAACTGCAACCCTGCGACGATTTGAAGCGGAAGGACGTAAACCGGAAGATTTACCTTTTGTTTGCTGGGCTATGGAATACGCTTTTGCTCAAATTCAGTTAGCTTTTGAAGGAATTTTTTGTAACTTCCCAATACCCGTTATTGGTAATCTGCTGGCTTGGTTTTGGCGAGTGAATCCTATTGGTAGCTTACCCTCTGACAAACTTGGTAGTCAAGTTGCTCGCGAATTGCAAACTCCAGGAGAACAAAGGGACAGACTGACTTTAGGAATTTATATTCCTAACACGACGGACGAAGCATTAGGACGTTTGGAACATGCTTTTTTGTTGTTATCTAAAACTGAACCACTTATGAAAAACATTAAAAATGCGATTCACGCAGGTAAAATAACATCACAAAAATCCCAGCAGCTAATCGAAGTAGCTTTAAAAGCTGGGGTGATTAATCAAATAGAATTTGAGCTAATCGGTAAGGCTGAGTTTGCTCGTGATGATGCGATTCAAGTGGATTCGTTTACGTTGGAGGAGTATTTGCAAGAAAGTTACAAAGAGGAAAAAGGTAGAAGATTAAAGGTGTAATATCATGCCCGGTAACGTAACCGTAATAAAATCATTGTAGAAACCGTAAATTTACGGTCTCTACATTATGGGCAATTAACCGGACATGATATAAAAGGGTGTTTATAAATACAATATTAAGGTTCATTCATACTATAAGCCAGGGAATAAATTCCCTGTCTAAAAGCTAAAGTCCTCTAAAAGAGGACTGATAATAAGGTTTCCTTATGGATATAAAGTGATTAACTGTAATAGAAAAAAATAAACAACTATAACTCGTTGCTAATAATTTTGTAATTATTAAACCCTATTATTAGTCCTCTTTCAGAGGACTTTAGCTTTTAGACAGGGAATTTATTCCCTGGCTACCTGGCTACGATGGTATAAATAATATTTAATATTTTCTTTATAAGCTCACAAACCATTCTGCTTAAACCATGCTTGAAGCCTTCTCCAGCCTTCTTTAGCTTCTTTTTCACGATAAGAGGGACGGTAATCAGCAAAAAAAGCGTGGGGAGCATCAGGATAAACGATGATTTCGGATTTACTGCTGCCAGACTTTAGCCCTGCTTGCATTTTTTCAACAGTATCAAGGGGAATACCTGTATCTTTTCCACCATAAAGTCCAAGAACAGGAACCGTTAATGCAGACGCAACATCAACAGGGTGTTTGGGTGTTAGTTTAGTCACCAACTAAGCGTCCATACCATGCAACTCCAGCTTTGACTTTGGGATTATGTGCTACGTATAACCAAGTAATCCGACCACCCCAGCAAAAGCCTGTAATTCCCAACCTGTCCGCATTTCCTTTAGATGATTTTACAGCCCAATCCACCGTAGCATCAAGGTCAGATAATACTTGAGCATCTGGTACTTGAGCAACAATTGGACGAATTTCTTCGATACTGCTTAATTTAGAAACATCACCCTGACGTACAAATAATTCCGGAGCAATTGCTAAATACCCCAATTTGGCAAAGCGACGGGTAATATCTTGAATGTGTTCATGTACACCAAAAATTTCTTGAATCACCAAGACAATAGGGAAGTTTTTCCCGGTATTAGGTTGCGCTCTGTAAGCAGGAATCTCACCATCTGCTACAGGAATTTTTACAGCACCTGCGATTAATCCCTTGGTATCGGTGGTAATTGTTTTAGCAGAAATCGGTTGCACAGCCAGAGCAAAACCTGTTGCTAGGGTGGCGGTTGCAATAAATTTGCGACGTGTTATTTCTGACATCGACTTGTAAATAGCCTTGTGGAAAGTACTAAACTAGTCATAATACAAGAGATTAATATACCACATAACTCCGCAAAAAATAATTATTAATAATTATTTTATAAACTTCCTCTAAGATAGTTATTAAAATCTTCACCTACTTCCTGAATATCAATGTCAGAATGTTGTAATGCTTTTGCAACAAGCCGTTGTGCTAGCCCATTGTCAAGTTGAATATAAAACTCTAATAATCGCCTATACTCTTCATCTGTGGCACTTTCTAATACAAACTCTGCCTGTTTTTCAATGTTATCTAACAGCCATATTTTATCAAATGAAATAATTACATTACGAACTAGTTCAATATCTGAATGTTTACAAATTTGTTGACGGCAATACAATCTGCTACGTTGCAGATAAACAAGGCTTGAGTACTAGCATTTATTGCAAATAATCTAAAAGATTAATCGCGTATACAACAACTTCTTGACCTATCTTTTCATAAACCAACCTTTTCTGGAATTTCAAACCAGATTTTTCCATAACTTTAATCGAAGCAATATTCTCAGCCAAAGCAACGGCAACAACACACTGCGTCCCCAATTCAGAAAAGCCTTTTAAAATTAAAGCTTTGGAACCTTCGGTTGCATAACCTTTTCTCCAAGCTGCTTTTCGCAAACGATACCCAAGTTCAATATCATTAGGATTAGCTAAAGTTTCGTCAAAATAACGAGCATCTACCACAGGTCTAAATAGAAACCAGCCAATAAATTCTTGACTCGATTTTTCCACAACAGCCCAGATTCCGTAACCATTGTATTTTTCATAAAGTGCGAAAAACCTAGGTAAAATTTGAGTTTGAATTACTGAGCGTTCAACTTGCTTATCTGGAGTAAAACGTACAACATCAGGGTCGCTATTTAGTTCAAATAAATTGTCTACATCATCTTCCACAAATCGACGTAGAATCAATCTCTCTGTTTCTAATAAAATATTCATATTTAGCAACAAATCCTAAGAATTCATAATTTCTTGCAAAGGCGTAGGCAAATTATCAATACTGACGACATTTTTTTGCTGTTGATATTCTTTCAAACCTTGTTCGCCTTTTTTATCTGCCCATTTCATTATATTATCGCGATTACTTTCATGTTGATATATGGGGACACCATGACCGCAAGATGTTTGCACCCTATGAATATCAGCCGTGATTATTTGACGAGTCCCAGGTGTTTTAGGAAACAAAGAATATAAAAATTCCCATTCATCAGAATTTGGTAGAACGGTTGTACCTATACCATAAAGTCTTAAAATTACGGGAGAACCACTAAAAGCACAAAACATAAAAGTAATGCGTCCATTTTCTTGCAAATGAGCAGATGTTTCATTACCACTACCAGTTAAATCTAAATAAGCTACACGGTTGGGAGAAAGGATGCGAAAACTATCTAAACCTTTGGGTGAAAGATTAACATGTCCGGTGGGGTTGAGGGGTGCAGTCGCGACGAAAAAGATATGTTGCTTGATAATAAAGTCTTTTAGCTCATCTGTAATTTCCTGAAAAACCTTAGCCATAGGGGTTTTTCCTTATTGTGTCTTGTTAGTTAGCTTTTTAATACTACAATATTTGTAGTAAAGGTTTGTAGTTGCGCTTTAGCGCCAGCATTCAGGAATGTTCTAGCCAAAACTCAAACACACTTCTTGCTCTTTCCGCAATAGAAGCCTCAAGTCCTCGGTTAAGTAATGCTTGGTCGCGTTCTGGGTTGTGCCATAAATCGTACAGTTCGGTTACTGTAGGGAAATTTTGAGATGATGGCAATATTTCCACTTTATCTCCAACTTGAGCATCTCCCGTTTCCAAAACTCTAGTATAAAAACCAGGTCTTCGTGCTTGAACAAAATGCTTCACAAAAGCAGCGTCACCCATTTTTACACCTAGTTTGGCACAAGGAATACGGGGAAAAGTTATTTCTAGCAAAATAGTATTAATTCGCAAACAATCTCCCACCCTCAAAGGTTCATTTCCAAAGCTAGAGATAGTCAGATTTTCCCCTAGTAAACCAAATGGCATTTCTCTGTGTAATTCCTTAGCCCACCAAATATAATCTTCTTCGCTATAAAGATAAACAGCTTGGTCTTTACCACCGTGGTGTTTTGTGTCAGCAACCACATCTCCAATAATTCCATCTGTGTTGATAGTAACTCTCTCTTCAACAGGATACTTAAAAATTCCTGTTGTTACTTCCTTGTTACCAATTTGTATGTTTTTTTGCTTACCGACATTGATTGATGTAATATGCATAACACTAATTTCTTGTGTAGGATGGGTTAGGCGCACGAAAATTTATGATTTTACACGATAACTAAAATGCGCCGTAACCCATCTTTTATTTAATAGGTTGGCAACTTATTATAAAATCGAAAGATAGAATTAATAAACCTATTGTACGATGAGTAAACCCAAAGTTTTTATTGATGGGGAAGCAGGAACTACTGGCTTACAGATTCACGAACGTTTGAGCCAACGCGACGATATTGAATTGGTAAGTCTAGAAGAATCAAAACGCAAAGATTCCAACGAGCGTGCAAAAATAATTAATTCTGTAGACGTTGCTATTCTCTGCTTACCCGATGATGCAGCGCGTGAAGCAGTAAGTTTTGTTAGCAACTCAAATGTAAAAATTTTGGATGCGAGTACCGCTCATCGAACAGCACAAGGTTGGGTTTATGGTTTTCCCGAACTTAACAGCAAACAGCGCGAAAAAATTTCTCAAGCACAGTATGTTAGTGTTCCAGGTTGTTACCCTACAGGATTTTTAGCTTGTATTTGTCCGTTAATTTCTAAACAACTTATCCCTGCTCATTTTCCCATCACCATAAATGCCGTGTCAGGCTACTCTGGTGGTGGAAAGAATTTAATAAATAAATATGAAGCATTTCACGAAAAGCAAACTGAGGTTACTTCGCTTCATCCTTATGGTATTTACGGATTGCAGTTTGGGCACAAACATGTAAAAGAAATGCATCATTATTCTGGGTTAGCATCACCTCCATTGTTTGTCCCAGCAGTGGGAGATTTTGAGCGAGGAATGTTAGTACAAATTCCATTACCCCTATGGACTTTGGAAAATCCACCATCTGGCCAGGATATTTTTCAAGCTATAGCAAATTACTACCAAGGGGAAACCTTTGTGCGGGTAAATACCTTTCAAGATTCTACATTGCTACGCGATGGAATGTTTCTTGATGCGACGACAGCAAACGGTACTAATGAAGTTCAATTATTCGTTTTTTCTAATGACGCAACAAAAGAAGCTTTGCTTGTGGCTCGTCTTGATAATTTAGGTAAAGGAGCATCAGGAGCAGCAGTTCAAAACCTAAATATTATGCTGGGTGTTACAGAAACTATCGGTTTATTGTAATCCACCTAATAAACTAATAACGCGCAAATTAAATTAACGTAGGATGGGTTAGGCGCATTTGTAAAAATTTCTTGGAGACTCTTTAATCTACATGAAGCGCCGTAACCCATCATTTATTATAGCAATCCAGGGAATAAATTAAGAGTCTAAAAGCTAATGCTATAAATATTCTCTTGGAGATTATTTCTCAAGTAAATATTAAGTATATAAAGTGATGGGTTACGGCGCTTATCCAATTGAAATAGCCTCCAAATAAGTATTACAAATGCGCCTAACCCATCCTACGTTAATTAAACTTTTAGTTTATAAATTAACTATTAGAATAATCCTAACATTTGAATACAATGTCCAAAGTCAATCGAAGTTGTGGATACTTTTAAAGTTGGCTGGAATGATTGAGAATTATCTAGAGCGCTGCGAGTTGATAAATTTTCAGCCTTTACATCTGTAACCAAACAAAGCACTGCAGCAAAGCTAATTCCACAGGCTTTCTGCGATAAATGAGAAAGTAAGAACATTGCTACTTGTTTCCCCACAACCTTATCAATAAATTTATGGTAGCCTAGCACTAAATAATAAGAAAATGCATAAGGTTTGTACTATACATTAATTAGCATTCTCTACCGCAAGACCAATCTTTAATCTTACTTTTTATTAGTCCTCTAAAGAGGACTTTAGCTTTCAGACTCTTAATTTATTCCCTGGCTTGTAATATGAATTATGCTTAATATTTTATTTATAAACACTCTCTTATATATTACAATATATAACTCTCAGTAGACAATCCACATAATGTATTTCGAGATTATTTTACTTTTTGAACAGAAATGATATAAGCCTAGGGGGTCTATTTTCATCTTTTTCATGCCACCATTCGTTAAACTCCTTCAAAGTGAACCCGTTATTTATAGCAGCATTAAAAAACTCTGAAGCGTGGTGTGTAAATGCTGGTATTTCAATTGTGTTTTGGTTCCTTTGAAAATTGGCTTTTGTACCTTGATATTGCTTAAATGGATGCAGTTCCGAAATAAAAAAGTATCCTCCGTCCGTTAATGAACGAAATACTTCCGAAAATATAAATGAAAGGTCGTGTATATGTTCTAAAACTAGATTACAGGTTACCAAATCCATAGATGTATCAACAAAACCCCAAGGCTTTGTGATGTCAGCCACAGAGAAATTAACATTATCTGATTGAACCTTTTCCTTCGCTTTTTGAATCATGCCTTCCGAAAAATCGATGGCATGGACTTTTTGACACATTTGCGAAAGTAAAATAGTATTCTTCCCTGTACCGCAACCAATTTCAATAACTGATTTACTTTTTAATTTAACCAATGTATCTCTGGTAACTACTTGGTCGAGGTCGCGTGTCAGATTATTATCTGAGTCATATGTTGCTGACCAGTTATCATATGCCCTTTGGATACTCATATGGACTTAATAATTTAGTCATACAACTATCAATTATAGTTCAGTTATATATCAGTTCCCAAAATACTTGTTTAAAACCTAAAACTTGCGTATCCTTGATTTCCTAATGTACCTAGGACAAGGGATTTGGACAGATGTAAACCCTGAAGACCCTCAAAAAGATGTCTTCCACGACTCGGAGGAACTACTACGAACTTTTAAGTGATTAATAACCTTGCTCTATCTGCTTGTTTTTGAACGCTTTCTTTTAGCCATTCATTTATAGATTGAGCTAATTTAATGGCAATAGTTGGGTCTTGTGTTAAAGTTTCTTGGATTTTTTGCTGCAATTCTGGTTTCTTCTGACGTGCTAGGTCGTTAATTCTGCTATCGGAAACAAAATTACGTACCCAGCCAGGAATGTCTGTATCTTTAACTAAAGATTCTCCCATGAAGTAAGCGATTATGCCGATAATGGGAGCCAAAATTCCGGCAAAAAATATAATGTGAAATAATCCTGCTAATACTACACCGACAATTAAAGCTACTAAATGTCCTACAAATATTGAAACTCCGCTGAAATCATCAAAGGATATTGATGTAGGTACTTTTTGGGTCTGGTCGTCTAAATCAATCGTTTTACTGTTAAATGTACCCAGAGGTAAACCGTATTTTCTACAAATTGAGTCTGTGTTTTCTCTGACTTCTTGCTGAATAATGCTTAACCAGTCTACTAAACAGTTAGTAATTTTACTGTTAGCTCCTTCTCCTGTTAACCAAGTTTTAGCTTGTTGCTCGATTTCTAATTCCAGTTGTTTTAGTGTTAGTATTTTACGATTTCTCCAAGATTTTACACTATTAACAATTACTTCTTCTGTTAATCGATCTGCTAATTCTTCAGCTAATTTTTCTAAAAATACGGGTATATTTTTACCAATAATCCCTGATAGTTCTTTATCTAAAAACTGACTGATTTCCCCCATGAATCCTTCTGTTCTCAGATATACTCTTCCCCATCTAGCTAATCCTCTGGCTATACATAATTCTGGTTCTCCATCACGCTTACAAGGTAATTTTGGAAATACTTCTTGACAAATATCTAATACAAAATACATCTTAGATGCACTACCCGTAAGAAGTATAGAGCTAGGGGTAATATCTTCTTTCTCTAATTTTTCTTTTATTTTTATTAGTTGCTCCTGGAAAGAATTACGCCAACTTTTATTATCTAATTCTGGTAACGGTTCATTGAGAATGGTATCCATAATCTTTCCATTCACTAATGGAATAAATTTGAATTTTCTTTGAATATCTTCACTCCCAACGTTGACTATTTCGTCTTGATAGTGTTCGTGAAAGTTAAAATATTCTTCTTTGGCTTTGCGACAGCGAAGTTCGCAGCGATTTTTATACAATATGCTTTGAGCAAATATTTTTTCTAATAGGTCAATTTCTTCTGTTCCCCAAATTTCTTCTTTACTCAAATAATTTTCTAGCTGTAAAAGCTCTTGTTTTCCTTCGCGATATTGACGATGAGATTCGAGAGTTTTCTTGAGAATTTGTTTGTCTATTAAAGATGCTCCTAAATCGTGCCCAAAATCTATTGGTGTATCGGACATTCCTTTAACTAGGGTATAATCTGTGGTGGAAGAACCAATGTCAATTACTAATACAGATTTTTCTAGTTCTTGAATTGTAAAAATACCACTTTCTTTTGCGTGCATTAATGCTGCACGAGATTCTTTGACTACGGTGGCGTTTGGTAAACAGTTTTCTGAGATAACTTGCGTGTATGTTGCAATTTCTTCTTGCCACCATCCGGATGGACACCCTATGAAAAAGTAGTTATTGTCTTCGGTTTGGATTTGGTTTGTGTCTACCAAATGTTGAAATACAGCGTTGACGAATTCTTGGATATTTTTTTGATATATTTTATCATCAAATTTTCGGGATTTAAAGGCTATTTCAAATATACTGGTGTCAGACAGTTGAAATGCCATGTCACCTATAATTATTCCTTTTTGGGGATGATGCGCGATAGCCGTGATTTGACTTTTTTTGTTATTAATTAATAAACTTTGTGGTGTCGTTTCTTGGTTGTCTCCTCGTACCCAGGTTAGTGCTGTTTCTCCGTGTCCTAGGTCGAATCCAATAATTTTGATATTGTGGAAGTCTTGCATTATCTTATTTTTTATGCGTTAAGAAGGTGTTATTTTGTTGGCTCGATTACGTAACCAGGTAATAATACTTTGTTGTCTTTTATTAGGGCGTGTTTCAGAGTTATATATTCTGTATTTTCTGGGTCTATACTTGGTTCAAAGTAAAACATTAAGCTTTCATTTTCTGTAGGTTGATATACTCGTGCTTCTATTCCATGATTTCTTAAAATTGTTGTGGCTTGCTGCATCCTGCGACGGGTAGAGATTGGCAGTTGATTTTTTTCGTCCAGTGCATCTGCCATCAATTCCTGTAGATATTCTAACAAATCTAAGTTGTTTTCTAAGCCCTCTTTTTGTGCTGTTTCTTCTTTGTTAACATACGCAGCAACTGTTAGGTCGATTGATTGTAGAGCTTGATAAATGTTGTCGAGTAATTTATTATTGTCTATATTAATTTTTAGATTATTTTCTAATACTTTTAGCTGGGTTCGTGTAGTATCTGTATTATCATCTGTTTTTTTGTTTTGAATTATTTTACCTATGACTGCACCTGTTGCGGCTCCTATTGTTGCTCCGACTAGCCCCCAAGTAAAGCCTCCTTCTAATGTTCCTGCTAAACCTCCTGCGAATATGCTACTGACAACCTCACGACTTTGCCTGATTTGTTGTAGTATAGTTCTTTTGTAATAATCACCTGATGTCAGATTCTGCAGTTTTTGTTGTGTCTGGGAAGTGATTGTCAATCGGGATAAAATATCACTGGCCAATTGATTTAAAGCGAGCTGATTTTCAGGTGTTTCTGCAACCCCAGTTAGTTCTAATTGTGGTTTGACCATCGATAAAATATTTGTATACTGACTCAGCGTTTGTAACATAACTTTGGCTAAACGTGCTTGGGCTGGAGTCAGACTTTGGATGTAGTCACTACTAATATCGGTGAGTTTGTCAATCTCCTCTTGGACTATCCTGACTATATCTTCCGTTGTATTAACATCATTTAACCGAGAGTTTAATTTATCTTTTATTTTTGGGTAATGACTTATGAGCGTTTTCATAGTTGTGGATTTTGAATTGTGGCTTTTGAGTTGTGGCTGTTGTTAATCCTAGTTTCTAAGGTAGCTTCGTTGCTTCAGGAGTAGATATTTAAATTTGTTACAATTACTTATCATATTTTATAATAGTTTTTTATTAATTAATCAAAAAAATGTGAAATTCGATACAAAATATTTATACATAAAGCATTAGACAAAAGCTTTCATCATGTTACAATATCCAGCTTTAGAAGCAAGCTTATCATCTAATAGATTGTCGCTAGTACCGGGAGGCTGAATTATTAAATGTAAACAATTTCCTTTTTACGGGAACACTCTAATTTACGTGCTACGACTTGTACAAATTTCAAGCACTGCTTTACTCTTGTGATTTTATTAAGTACACAATGTAGCTAAAGCTGCTAAAAAACGTCTAAAGTATGATGCTGGATAACAAATGTATCTAGATTATAGAAAAGCTTAGCTATAAATACATTGTTGTGGTTTTTTCCTATGAAATTATGTAAGTATCTATACGTAAATAATATTTTTTTTGTGTTCATTTATCAAGAAAGTGTTTTATTTGCCCTTTACTAAGGTAATTAATGCCTTTACAATTTTTTATGTGAAGAGATACAAAAATATCTCTTCAAGAATTGCCGGATATGGCGAAAATTAAAAGGATTATTATTTGTAAGGAACTGGTCACATGCTTTTAGCCACAAAGTTTAGAGAATGAAGTATTTTCCAAAAAGCCATCTGCAAAGTGTTTACGCTTCATTGCAGTGGAACACAGGTCACGGAACATCTTGGGGATGTCTATGGTGCTATTGAGAGCAGTGAGTATTTTTCTGACTCTTAGACCAAAGAATCTCAATAAAATTTGTTCATTGGCTTGATAACCTGTACAGCTTATACTTTACTTGTTTTATGAGTACTGTATTCTTACATTCTCAACCCTCCTTACGAGTTAGCTAAAATTACCAGCTAATAGCTAGGATAGGGAGTTAGTCACTTTCATTCACATTCAAGGAACATTCAACGGTGGAAACTAAGGAAGTATTTGTCAAGGCTCACGTTCGTATCATTAGACAAAAATCGTATCGATTCGTCTGTAAAGAATGCAATCAGGTGTCTGAACGGATTTGTTTTCCTTCACAACCTTTATATTGCGAGCGCTGTCGGCCGCCTAAACCCAAAAATGAGAAGCCTCCTATGAAGGAAGTTAAGTCCAAGAAAAAATTAAAAATCAAATAATTCAGTGCTTTTACTGTAGCTAGCGGACGCTTAAAGGGTATTCCCGCAAAGTGTAATTTTGTTGGTGAGTTGTTTTTGCGACATCCTTTAAGCGTTTCAACAGCGCGGTCTCTGATTTATTTGCTGCTGAGTAAACGAAAAGCATTATTATTTGGAATGATTCGGATGAATTTGTTTTAACCAAATTATTCCCATTTATTAGTTCCCTTTTACATTCTGTGGTTTCATGGCTATTGAAGTAGACTACCGCTTTCCCCCAAGTGTCGATGCACAGCGACAAGCAAAAATCATTGCCGTTGGACAAACGGTCGGGACTTGGGATGCGCGTTTTGCTCATAAAGAAGGCTCTTTACGCTCTCATTTAGCTGATGTTTTATCTGTGGAAACAGAGCCTACGGGATACAGTGTTGCTACAATTCGTTTTCCTTTAGCAAATGTCGAAAATGATATCCCCAGTCTGCTAACTATGATATTCGGAAAGTACTCGATGGCTGGTGCGGCAAAAGTAATTGAGGTACGTTTACCAGAAAATTACGGTTTGTGCCCAAAGTTTGGTATTACTGGTATTCGTCAGCAATTGGGGGTATTTAATCGTCCTTTAGTAATGGCAATTTTTAAACCCGCGTTAGGGCTTTCTGCAAAAGACCATGCTGCAATTTTTTCTGAGGTAGCTTATGCGGGATTAGATATTATTAAGGATGACGAAATTATGGCTGACCTCGATTCTGCGCCCACATCAGAACGTTTACAAGCCTGTCGCGAAGTCATTGAAACTGTCAAGCAAGATACTGGTCGCACAGTGTTATATGCAGTAAATGTAACGGGAAATGCTGCTAAATTGTTACAGAAGGCACGTAATTTAGTTAGTGCTGGTGCGAATGCTTTACTATTAAATGTGTTTGCTTATGGATTTTCCGTACTGGAAGCCTTGGCATCTGACCCAGAAATTAATGTACCTATTTTTATACATCCTGCAAGTGCTGGAGCAATTTGTGCTAGCCCTGATTATGGCTATGCATACTCTGTTATGTTGGGAACTATGATGGGCTATGCTGGTGCAGATGCGGTGTTGTATCCGGCACACTATGGGAATTTGCCGTTCGCAGCTGAGGAAGAAGCTAAAATTCGTGATGCTTTGCGAGAGCGAAATGTTTTGCCAGTACCTTCTGCGGGAATACATCCAGGAGTTGTTAGTAGAGCTTTGGCTGATTATGGGAAAGATGTTGTTTTAAATGCGGGTACGGGTATTATGGACCACCCCGACAGTCCTGCTGCTGGTGTTAAGGCTTTTTTTGAAGCTTTGGAGCGGGTTGCAGAGGATAAATCTTTTGATTTGGAAAGTTTGCCTGAGGGAGCGCTTAAGAGTGCGATTCAAAAGTGGGGTGTTTTCTAGGTTGTGGGGTGGGCATCCTTGCCCGTCCTTGTCTATGGACGGTCTGGAAGACCATCCCACAAAAAGTTGAGATTTTTTATTGGTAGTCCCTGAGTAGATTATTTTCATGTAACATAGTGTATTATAAGAAGTAAGAAGAATCTAAAACAATAATCTTCATTTAGGTAGGTGTAAATTCTCCACTTTTTCTATAATTCCTAAAAATACGAATTACAACAAGGTCAAGTATTTAGTCACAAGCGCATTACCGTACATAAACGGTATAAAACACCTGGGTAACTTCGTAGGTTCCATGCTTCCGGCAGATGTATATGCTCGTTTTTTGAGACAAGAAGGCGAAACAGTTCTTTTCATTTGTGCTACCGACGAACATGGTACTCCAACTGAGATAGCAGCATCAGAAGCAGGACTTGATGTAGAAACTTTTTGTCAAAGATTGCACAATACCCAAGCAGAAATTTACAGAGACCTGGGTTTATCATTTGACTATTTTGGTCGGAACTCATCAATTTATAATCACGAGTTAACTCAGCATTTCTATCATTCCCTTGATAAAAACGGTTTTATCGAGGAAAGGGAAATAAGCCAAATTTACTCTCTTGACGACAAGCGTTTTTTACCCGACAGATATATTATTGGTACTTGTCCCCATTGTGGATACGAATCAGCAAGGGGAGACCAATGCGAAAATTGTACATCTTTACTAGACCCAACAGATTTAATTGAACCACGTTCTGCAATTTCCGCAAGCAAACGTTTAGAAGTTAGAAAAACCAAGCACTTGTTCTTAAAACTTTCTAAACTTTCCCATGAGATAAAAGCTTGGGTTGATGAGCATCCAAATTGGTGCAACCTCACCAAATCAATTGCGATGAAGTGGTTAAATGAAGGTCTTCAAGATAGATGTATTACTCGCGATATGAACTGGGGAGTACCCGTTCCTCGTCCAGGGTTTGAGGGAAAAGTTTTTTATGTTTGGTTTGATGCACCCGTTGGGTATATTTCTGCTACCAAAGGATGGGGTATAGAAAATTCTCAAGATTGGGAAACTTGGTGGTGCAATACAGAAAACACCAAGTACGTACAATTTATGGCTAAAGATAATTTGCCATTCCATACCATTATGTTCCCAGCCATGATTTTGGGCACGCGAGAAAACTGGAAGCTAGCTGACCAAATTAGGGGATTTAATTGGTTGACATATTATGGTAAGAAGTTTTCGACTAGCGCCAAACGGGGCATTTTTCTAGACCAAGCACTTTCGCTTTTACCTGCAGATTATTGGCGATATGCTCTTTTGTCAATGATTCCTGAGTCTGCTGATTCAGGTTTTACTTGGGAATTATTTCAAGTAAAAGTTAATAAAGAATTGGCTGATACCTTTGGTAATTTTGTGAATCGGACTCTTAAGTTTACTGCCAATCATTTTGGTACATTAGTCCCAGCGGGCGGAAGTTTGGGTGAAAGAGAGCAAGAATTACAAAATACCTGTGAGCAACTAGTAAGTAGATACTGTGATTCCTTACAAAATATGGAGTTTAGAAAAGCAATAGAAGCTCTTTATTCTTTATGGTCTGTCGGGAATCAATATATTGATGAACGGGCACCCTGGAAATTAATTAAAGTCAACCGTGAAGAAGCAGCTTTAGTTGTGCGAGTTTGTATTAATTTAATCAGAACTTATGCACTTGTTTCTGCTCCAATTATTCCCTTTACTTCTGCAAAGCTTTTTGACGCATTGAATTTAGCAGATACTGACAGAACCACAAAGGTTAGCGAGAGTGTTAACTTAGATACTTTGGTTCCTGGTCATCCAATTAATGTAATTTATCCACTATTTAGAAAGTTAGAGGAAGAAGAGATTAAAGAACTTTCAGCGAAATTTGGTATGTGAAGTTCGTAGAAAAAAATAAAACCTCTAAGAAAAATATCTTAGAGGATAATGCGACGATTGTTGTAAGTTCCACAAAAAGCAAGCAATAAGAAATTACTAAACTCAAAAAGATGAGTTAGTTAGGGTAAAGGATGAAAAAATGTTCCATATTGTAAGCCTGGAAAAATGTAATTTAATTCCACAAAAATAACAAACAAAATGATTACAGCAAAGGTTGCGACCACAGGAACAGTGGTAAGATACTTCAACAAATAACGTGTTTCCATGAGTGTTTCTCCATGTAGCCGATTGCTATATAAAATGTGCCCGTTTGCTATATACGGTGTGTTCGCGCACTACAACTCAAAGCTCAAAACTTAAAACTACATATACTACCGCACAGAAATCGGAATTTCCTCGTCTTTTGCAACTAGTTCACCAGTAACAAATTCTTTGAATACAGCAGCAGGCCAAGCAAAAGCCATCAGCATACAACCAACAAACAAAGGCACATCGATAAATAATTCCTTCTCTTCCGCAGCACCTTGTTTTCTAATTGCGATTAAATAAGAACGACCAGTCCAACCAATCCAACCAGCAATATAAAGGAACATTGCAATCGGAGTTATCACATCAAATGCTAAACTCAAGCGGTCTAAAGGTAAATGAGGTAAACCATCATCTCCGCAAAGTAAATTTTCTGAGTAAGCCTTAAATGGTTTTGTGGTGTAATAACTATCAGGAGCATTTTTCACTCGTTCCACAAAAGCGGGAGATTTGTTACAAGGAACAAGTGTCGTATTTTCTGCCAATGCTGGTGGGACAATATTTACCCACAGAAAAATGGCTAAAATCAGTGCTAATAGTCGTTTCATGAGTAGGAATCTCAGATTAAAACATCAGATTAAAACAGCAGTGCTAGATATGTACCAGATATGGATTCTGGGTCAATTTTTTTTAATAACATTACACTCACAGAAAAAAGTGTAATGCCAATATCACAAATCAAAGGTAGTAACATTTTATCTTCCAGTATTTGGAGAAATTCCCCATCGTAATGGTGTGGCAGAACCAAATACGATGGAGTAATTTGTTGCAGTTAGACCAATACAGCTACAGCAACCCAACTTCCAGGTCATTGATTTGCACAATAACTAATAAAAATGAAGAACCAATGAAGAAAAAGATTTACTTTACAATAGTTAATAAAGAACCTAACCCCTAACCCCTTCCCTAGGAGGGAAGGGGAACAAGAAAAAAAGGAAACAAGAAAAAATTTCCCCCCTTCCCTCCTAGGGAAGGGGGGTAGGGGGGTTAGGTTCTTGTATTTTTCCTTATTCTTGAAGGTGTTGATTTGATTAATTATCAATTTTAGTAAACAAAAATTATATTTTCTTAAGGTATATGACTATAGTGTGATAAATAAGTTGATAATTGGAAAGTGGCAGATTTTGATACACAAATACATTTTTGTTTTCCCTGAAGATACTTATGGCATTTTTGATAAGTGAGTTGTAGATTTTAATATAAGTAGAACCTTTCTGTACAACCGTAATATTAATTTTTGTGAATTTTTGACGAAAATCAAGTTTTGACTTGCAGCGGGGTAATATTCCATGCGGATTTTAGTGGTGGAAGATGACGAGTGTGTAGCTAAGACTCTGGAAAATCTTCTTGGTAATCAACGCTATCTTGTTGATGTTGCGAATGATGGTTTAATTGGTTGGGAGTTAGCAGAAGCTTTCAGCTATGATTTGATTTTGCTAGATGTCATGTTGCCAAAATTAGATGGTATAAAACTTTGCCAGCGCTTGCGTTCCCATAATTATCAAACACCTGTTTTGTTACTCACAGCACAAAATTCTAGTTCTCATAAGGTTATAGGGTTGGATGCAGGAGCTGATGACTATGTTGTTAAACCTTTTGATGTCACCGAATTATTAGCTAGAATTCGCGTTTTGCTTAGACGGAGAAATGCACCAATACAATCTGTATTTGAGTGGGAGTATCTACGGCTGGATTTTGGTAGTTGTGAAGCTATTTATAAAGGAGAATTGTTGAATTTAACTCCTAAAGAATATCGCTTGTTAGAGCTTTTTGTTAAGAACAGTAATATTGTTTTTAGTCGCAGCAAAATTCTTGACCATCTCTGGTCTGTGGAAGAAGCTCCTAAAGAGGATACAGTCACAGCTCATATCAAAGGTTTGCGGCAAAAACTCAGTAATGCTGGTGCTCCAAGTGATTTTATCGAGACAGTATATGGCTTAGGGTATCGCTTAAAAGAGATTGACGTTAGCCAAAAAGATACTGTTTACATACCAGACTTTGCTCCATCAATAGAAAAAAAGCAGCAAACAAAAAATGCATTAACTGATGTATGGGAAAAACTCAAATACCAAAGTCACGAGCGCTTACAAATTTTGCAAGAAGCTACTTGTGTAATGATGGAATACGGAATGCTAAATGCAGAACAAAAAAAGACTGCAAGACGAGCTGCACATAAATTAGCGGGTTCATTAGGAATTTTTGGTTTTGATGAAGGTTCACGTTTAGCTTGCTCTTTAGAACAGTTGTTACAGCCAGAGGCTAATTTAAATGAAAGCCTGATAAATAATTTTTGTGATTTGGTCACACGTCTTTCTTTAGAATTAAAAAAGCCAGCTTTTAGCCAGTTTGACAAATTAGTTCTAGATTTGGTTTTGGATGATGCAGTCTAATAATTCTCAAGCTTCAAATTCCCAAGCTTCAAATTCTCAAACAGAAGGAGGTGGGAAAAATATTTCTTCTTTAGAAGTGTTGTTACATAGGATGATGAATAGAATTCGTCAATCCTTAGAATTACCAGAAATTCTTACAGGTACTGTAGCAGAAGTTAGAGCATTTTTAGGAACTGACCGCGTTAAAGTGTATCGTTTTGATGCTGATGCTAGTGGTGAAGTAGTTGCGGAATCTGTAAATGAAAAATCTCTACCATCACTTTTGGGACAACATTTTCCCGCTGAGGATATTCCACCCGAAGCACGAGAAATGTTTCTTAAAGCACGTCAACGTTCCATTGTCGATGTTGCTGCACAGCAAATTGGTTTAAGTCCCTTAGATTCTGTCGAAACAGGCGAATCATTAACCGAAGATAATATTCTTTTTCGTTGTACAGACCCTTGTCATGTAGAATATCTTACCTCAATGGGAGTTCAGTCTTCTTTAGTTGTACCAATTTTGCATCGCCATCAACTATGGGGTTTATTAGTATCCCACCACAGTTCCCCCCATCAAGTTACACAGCGAGAATTGCAAATTGTCCAGCTAGTTGCTGACCAACTCTCAATTGCGATCGCCCAGTCAACTTTACTAGAACAAACCCGTGCTCAAGCAAAACAAGAAGCAACAATTAATCGGGTAGCCAAACTACTGCATTCAATGACAGAAATGCAACTGCAACAAGCACTAGAGTTGACAGTACCAGCATTATCAGGTGCAGGAGGCAGAATTTACATAGTCCCAAACTCTTTTGAAGCGCAAGTTGTGGGGAGTGGGGAGTGGGGAGTGGGTAATGGTGAACTCCCCCCCTTCGAGGAACACCCTACTTGGAGTAGTTGGTTAAATAGTCAAACGGCTACAGTTCCTGATGGGAATCAAATTTGGGCAATAGGAGATTTACACGAAGTAGAGTTGCCAGAATACTGGAAAATGTTTTTTTCTGAAAAGGAAATTCGCAGTTTGCTGGTAATTCGCTTGCAATACCGCTCCTCAATGTTAGGTTATCTAACAATTTTTCGTCGCGAAATAAATATCGAAACTCTATGGGCACGAAGACCAGACCGCGATGACCCCCGACATTTGCTTCCGATTCAATCTTTTGAAACATGGCGTGAGCTAAAAGAAGGTCAAGCACAATCTTGGACTGTGGGGGAAATTGAACTGGCTGGTTCCCTTGGTAGTCATTTTGCGATGGCCATTCATCAATACCATTTGTATCAACAGGTACATGGACTAAATACTAGCTTGCAATTAGATATACAAGAACGCAAACAAGCCGAGGTAAAAATATCTGCATTAAACGCCCAGCTAGAGAGACGTGTAGAAGAAAGAACGGCAGAATTACAACGTCTTAGTAAGCAAAACGAATTAATTCTGAACTCAGCAGGTGAGGGTATTTACGGTTTAGATACTAAAGGAAAAATTACCTTTATTAATCCAGCCGCAGCGAGGATGCTGGGATATCGAGTAGAAGAACTGAGAGATTTAGAAGCTGATGCAACACATTATCAGCCAATTTTTATCTCTACAGAAAATAAATTGATGCATGTCATTGCCAAGCATTCACAATCAGACGCAACACCTTATTTATGGCAAGATAACCCCATACGCGCTACTCTGGAAACAGGAGCAATACAACATATTACGGATGATATTTTTTACCGTAAAGACGGGACACAATTTCCAGTAGAGTACGTATCAACACCAATTAGAGAACAAGGTAAGATAGTTGGTGCGGTTGTCATTTTTAAGGATATAACCGAGCGCAAACTGGTAGAAAAGATGAAGGATGAGTTTATCTCCGTAGTCAGTCACGAACTGCGAACACCTTTAACCTCAATTCGCAGTGCTTTGGGTTTACTCGCTCGCGGTTCTTTGGAAAATCAACCAGAAAAAAGTCAGCGAATGCTGGAAATTGCCTTTGATAATACAAATAGATTAGTACGTTTAATTAACGATATTTTAGACATTGAGCGCATTAATTCCGGAAAAATGACAATCCAGAAAGAAAATTGCGACGCTACGGAATTGATGGTTCAAGCCGTAGACGAAATGCGAGCGATGGCAGAAAAAGCTGAAATTAATTTAGAATTAATACCATTATCAGTTCAGCTATGGGCAGACTCAGATAGAATAATACAAACAATAACAAATTTGCTGAGCAACGCAATTAAATTTTCCCCTCCAGGTTCCACGGTTTGCTTGAGTGCCGAAGAAGTGGATGTTGTAGACACAAAAGGTGGGGAAGTAAAGACACAAAAAGCAAAAACAGGTACAACTACCAGTACGAACAGCATATTATTTCAAGTAAGAGACCAAGGAAGAGGAATTCCAGAAGATAAATTAGAAACAATTTTTGATAGGTTTCAACAAGTTGATGCTTCAAACTCTCGACTTCAAGGAGGTACGGGATTAGGATTAGCAATTTGTCGTAACATAATACAGCAACACAACGGCCAAATTTGGGCAGAAAGTGTTTTAGAAAGAGGAAGCATATTTTATTTCACATTACCAATTGGTCATTAGCCAGTGGTCAGTGGTCAGTGGTCAGTGGTCAGTAGTCAGTGGTCAGTGGTAAGTGCTGTCTTGACGATTTACTCACGAGGACAGAATCTGAACTATGGATTATAAATAAATAAGAAAAGGACAAATAAAAAATGACCAAACGTATATTAATTATTGATGACGAGCAGGATATCCGTGAAGCCACCCAGATTTGTTTGGAAGTATCAGGAGACTGGGAAGTTTTAACCGCAGCATCAGGTAAAGAGGGTTTAACAAAAGCTTCTGCTCAACAACCAGACGCAATTCTTTTGGACGTAATGATGCCTGACATGGATGGTATAACAACGTTAGAAGAGTTACAAGCCAACCCGGAAACTCAAGATATTCCGGTAATTTTATTAACAGCAAAAGCCCAACCAGCAGAGCGACGACACTTTACTCAACTTAAAGTAGCTGCGGTCATTACTAAACCTTACGACCCTTTTACATTATCAGACCAAGTGATACGAGCGTTGGTAGCAAATTGATAATGGGGAATGGGGAATGGGGAATAATATATAGTCAACAATTACCAATTACCAATTACCGATTACCGATTACCGATTACCGATTACCAATTACCAATTACCAATCACCAATCACCAAATGTAACTTTTCTTGAAGCATCGCAATCTCTTCATAAGTTCTTCATTTCTTTTTTCTATTCTCCTAAATAGAGCCTAGATTTTCCAGATACTTTCCAGCAAGTCAATGTTTCCATGTGAAACCTGATATGCACACAGATAAATATAGAAAATGCTAATTGGTAATTGGTAATTGGTAATTGGTGATTGCCGACTGTCAATTTTTTACCGTTAGCCATTAGCCATTAGCCAGATTCTGTGTTTATCTGTGCTTCATTTCTCAATCACTAATCACCAATTACCAATTAGCAATCACCAATTAACAATTACCAATTAGTAAGGAGCCACTAATTAAATGGTAAAGTCTGAGCGCATACTTGCGACTTCGACAGATGGTGGTATTGACTTAAATCACCAAAGTCAAATTCCTGCTTTCAAAAATAATGTTTTAGAAAAAAACCTTAAGCTTTCGATATGGGAAAGATTTTGTCGATGGGTTACTAGTACTGACAACCGAATATATATTGGTTGGTTTGGACTAGTAATGTTTCCGACATTAACTGTAGCTACAGTTGTATTTATAATTGCCTTTATAGCAGCACCACCTGTAGATTTCTATGGTTGGGGAGAGCCAATTTCCGGCTCGTTGTTTGATGGCAATAATCTGATGACTGCAGCAGTAGTACCCACATCAGCAGCAGTAGGTTTACACTTTTACCCAATTTGGGCTGTACCTTCTTTTACAGAATGGCTACATAATGGCGGCCCTTATCAGCTAATTGTGCTGCACTTTATCATTGGTATCTACTGTTACCAAGATAGAGAATGGGAATTAAGCTATCGCTTGGGGATGCGCCCTTGGATTAGTTTAGCCTTTTCTGCGCCTGTATCAGCGGCTGCATCAGTGCTGTTAGTTTACCCAATTGGGCAAGGTGGTTTTTGCGAAGGAATGCCTTTAGGAATATCTGGGACATTTCACTTCATGTTGAAGTTGCAAGCCGAACATAACTTTCTCATGAACCCATTTCATATGATTGCTGTGATTGGGGTCTTAGGAGGAGCTTTTTTGAGTGCCATGCACGGTTCTTTAGTTACCTCAACATTGATTGCCAATAGTAACGATTCGGAATCCATAAACAAAGGATACCGATTTGGTCAAAAAGAACCGACCTATAACTTTATGACGGCACACCGCTATTTAAGAAAGTTAATTTGGCGTCGCTTAACCTTTACCGACAAGCGCAAAGCACACTTATTGTTAGCAATTGTGCCAGTAGTGGGAATTTGGTGTGGGGCTTTAGGTGTTGTTTCAATGGCGTTTAGCGTTCACGGCTTGAACTTTCAACAGCTACAAGATAACCAAGGAAGAGAAATTCCAACCTGGGCCGACTTAATTAACTGGGCTGACTTCGGTATGGAAATGACCAAAACCAAAATATATCGCTTTCCCTTGGAACTCAATAGCGGACATTAGGTAGAGACGCGATTAATCGCGTCTCTACTGGGGATTCCCCACCTATCTATACATTTTCTTTTGACCTGTTTCTGGTCTTAGACGCGATAAATCAGACGCGATAAATCAGACGCGATAAATCAGACGCGATAAATCAGACGCGATAAATCGCGTCTCTACTGGGGATTCACTAAAAGGAGGTAATCGCATGACAATTACTCCAGAGCGGGAACCAAAAGCAAGGGTTAGGGTTGATAATGACCCAGTGCCTACTTCTTTTCAAAGGTGGTCACAACCAGGACACTTCGACCGCACTCTTGTGAAAGGTCCCAAAACTACAACCTGGATTTGGAACCTACACGCCCTGGCTCATGATTTTGATACTCATACCAGCGATTTAGAGGATGTTTCTCGAAAAATCTTCTCCGCACACTTCGGACATTTAGCGGTTATTTTTCTCTGGTTGAGTGGAATGTATTTTCACGGTGCGAAATTTTCTAATTTTGAATCGTGGATGAATAATCCGACAGGAATAAAACCTAGTGCTCAAGTTGTCTGGCCTATTTTTGGGCAAGAAATCTTAAATGGTGACATGGGTGATGGTTTCTTTGGTATCCAAATCACCTCTGGACTATTCCAGATGTGGCGCGGTGAAGGCTTTACTCATAATTTCCAGCTTTACTGTACTGCTGTTGGTGCTTTGGTAATGGCCGCGCTGATGCTATTTGCTGGCTGGTTCCATTACCACAAACGCGCTCCCAAGTTGGAATGGTTCCAAAACGTGGAGTCTATGTTAAACCACCACTTAGCAGGTTTACTCGGTTTAGGTAGCTTGGGATGGGCTGGACATCTTATCCATGTCGCATTACCAACAAACAAAGTGTTGGATGCTGGGGTATCGATAAAAAATGTTCCTCTACCCCATGAGTTCATCCTTAATACCAGCTTGATGGATAAGCTATACCCTCATGCTGATTGGGGATTTGTCACGGGTGTAGTGCCATTCTTTACTTTTAACTGGGGGAAATTTTCCGATTTTCTTACCTTTAAAGGTGGTCTAAACCCTGTTACAGGTGGATTGTGGATGACGGATATCGCGCACCATCACGTAGCTATCGCTGTGCTATTTATTGTCGCTGGTCATATGTACCGTACTAACTGGGGCATAGGTCACAACATTAAAGAAATGCTGGAAGCCCATAAAGGCCCATTTACAGGTTTTGGTCATAAGGGATTATATGAAGTCCTGACCACTTCTTGGCACGCGCAACTGGCGATAAACCTGGCGATGTTAGGTTCTTTGAGTATTATCATCGCCCATCATATGTATTCAATGCCGCCTTATCCTTATTTGGCGACAGACTATGCTACAGTTGTATCACTTTTTACGCACCACGTATGGATTGGCGGTTTCTTGATAGTTGGTGCTGCTGCCCATGCTGCAATATTTATGGTGCGGGACTATGACCTAGAGGTGAATTACAACAATAATTTGGAAAGAGTCCTGAGACATCGGGATGCAATTATTTCCCACTTAGCTTGGGTATGTCAGTTCTTAGGTTTCCATAGTTTTGCAATGTATTGTCACAACGACACAATGCGAGCTTTTGGTCGTCCTCAAGATATGTTTTCCGACACAGGTATTCAGTTACAACCAATTTTTGCTCAGTGGATACAACACATCCACACAATGGTGGTTGGCAACCCGGCTCTGAACCCAGCTTCACCTTTGGGTAATGTTTTTGGAGGACTGCGAAATCTCCATACCTCTGGAATAGGAGTTACCGCTCCTGGTATGCATGAACCAGTTAGTTACGCTTTTGGTGGGGGTGTCCTCGCTGTGGGTGGAAAAATAGCAATGATGCCAATAACTTTAGGCACAGCTGATTTCTTAATCCACCACATTCATGCTTTCACAATTCACGTTACCGTATTGGTTTTACTCAAAGGCGTATTATTCGCTCGCAGTTCTCGTCTAATTCCCGACAAAGCAAACCTCGGTTTCCGCTTCCCCTGTGACGGACCAGGAAGGGGTGGTACTTGTCAAGTTTCCGCTTGGGACCATGTTTTCCTAGGACTGTTTTGGATGTACAACTCCCTTTCGATGGTGATTTTCCACTTCTTCTGGAAAATGCAATCAGATGTTTGGGGGACGGTCGGCAGCGATGGGGTAATAAATCACATCACGGCTGGGAACTTTGCTACGTCGTCAATTACAAATAACGGTTGGTTGCGTGACTTCTTATGGGCACAATCCTCTCAAGTAATTAGCTCTTACGGAAGTGCCCTTTCCGGTTATGGAGTCATGTTCCTTGCTGGACACTTTGTCTTTGGCTTCAGTCTGATGTTTCTATTCAGTGGTCGTGGTTACTGGCAAGAGCTAATTGAATCAATTGTTTGGGCACACAACAAACTGAAAATTGCCCCAGCAATTCAACCTCGCGCTTTGAGCATTATCCAAGGACGTGCAGTGGGAGTAGCTCACTATCTTTTAGGAGGAATAGTCACCACCTGGGCATTCTTCCTAGCAAGGATGACGGCACTTGGGTAATGGGTAATGGGTAATGGGTAATGGGTAATGGGTAATGGGTAGTTATTCCCAATTCCCAATTCCCAATTCCCAATTCCCAATTCCCAATTCCCAATTCCCAATTCCCAATTCCCAATTCCCAATTCCCAATTCCCAATTCCCAATTACCAATTCCCAATTCAAAATTTTTTAGGAGTTATGGCTACCAAATTTCCAAAATTTAGCCAAGACTTAGCGCAAGACCCGACGACGCGACGCATTTGGTATGCGATGGCGACAGCGCACGATTTTGAAAGCCATGATGGCATGACGGAGGAAAATCTTTATCAACGGATTTTTGCTTCTCACTTCGGCCACTTGGCAATTATCTTTCTGTGGGCTTCTGGGGTTTTGTTCCACGTTGCTTGGCAAGGTAATTTTGAACAGTGGATTAAAGACCCTCTACATGTTCGTCCGATTGCTCATGCTATTTGGGATGCTCAATTTGGACCTGCTGCTATCGATGCTTATACTCAAGCTGGTGCGCTTAATCCAGTTGATATTTGCTACTCCGGCGTTTATCACTGGTGGTATACCATCGGGATGCGAACAAATAATGAATTATACGTAGGCGCTTTGTTCCTACTATTACTCGCTGCTGTATTATTGTTTGCAGGTTGGTTGCATCTCCAGCCAAGGTTTAGACCAGCTTTGTCTTGGTTCAAAAATAGTGAATCGCGTCTAAATCATCACCTAGCAGGTTTGTTTGGTGTTAGTTCTTTAGCTTGGGCTGGACATTTAATTCACGTGGCTATTCCCGAATCTCGCGGAATTCACGTTGGTTGGAATAATTTCCTAGCTGTAGCACCACATCCCAAAGGATTAATACCGTTTTTTACTGGCAATTGGGCTGCTTATGCTCAAAATCCAGATACACCCAGCCATGTATTTGGTACTTCCCAAGGTGCGGGTACAGCAATTTTGACTTTTTTAGGTGGTTTCCATCCCCAAACTGAATCCCTATGGCTGACCGATATGGCTCATCACCATTTGGGAATTGCTGTGGTTTTGATTGTTGCTGGTCATATGTACCGGACAAATTGGGGTATTGGTCACAATCTCAAAGAAATGATGGACTCGAAAACTTTCTTTGGTAAAAAAGTTGAAGGCCCTTTTAATTTACCTCACCAAGGATTGTATGAAACTGTCAACAATTCTTTACACTTCCAATTGTCTTTGGCTTTAGCAGCTTTAGGGGTGGCAAGCTCTTTAACAGCGCAGCATATGTATTCTATGCCGCCTTATGCTTTCATCGCTAAAGACTTTACTACAATGTCAGCTTTATACACACATCACCAGTATATTGCCGGATTCTTAATGGTCGGTGCGTTCTCTCATGCAGCCATTTTCTGGATTAAAGACTACGACCCAGAGAAAAACAAGGGTAATGTTCTCGACCGAGTTATAAATCACAAGGAAGCAATCATTGCTCACTTGAGTTGGGTATCGATGTTCCTGGGTTTCCACACTTTTAGTTTGTACGTCCATAACGATATTGAAGTCGCTTTTGGCAGACCAGAAAAGCAAATATTGATTGAGCCAGTGTTTGCCCAATTCATTCAATCTGCTCATGGTAAGGTGATGTACGGCTTTAATACATTGCTGTCAAATTCAGATAGTATCGCTTCTACCGCATGGCCAAACCACGCGAATGTCTGGTTACCAGGTTGGTTAGATGCGGTCAACAATAGCACTAACTCGTTGTTCCTTACTATCGGCCCGGGTGATTTCTATGTTCACCATGCAATTGCTCTAGGTTTACATGTGACCACATTAATTTTGGTCAAGGGAGCCTTGGATGCACGTGGTTCAAAATTAATGCCTGATAAAAAAGACTTCGGTTACTCCTTCCCTTGCGATGGACCTGGACGTGGTGGCACTTGTGATATTTCAGCGTGGGATGCTTCCTATCTAGCTATCTTCTGGATGTTGAATACCTTGGGGTGGGTAACTTTCTACTGGCATTGGAAACACCTTTGTATTTGGCAGGGAAATGTAGCGCTATTTAATGAAAGCTCGACTTATCTTATGGGTTGGTTCCGAGATTATCTTTGGGCGAATTCGGCACAGTTAATTAACGGATACAACCCTTACGGTACAAGTAATTTGGCAGTTTGGTCTTGGATGTTCCTTTTTGGACATTTAGCATGGGCTGTTAGCTTTATGTTCCTGATTACATGGCGAGGTTATTGGCAAGAGTTGATTGAAACTCTGGCTTGGGCACACGAACAAACGCCACTGTCTTTTGGTTATTGGAGAGACAAGCCTGTTGCATTATCCATTGTGCAAGCGCGTTTGGTGGGGTTAACTCATTTTACCGTGGGTTACATTGCTACCTATGGGGCATTTTTGATTGCTTCTACAGCTAGCAAATTTGGTGGATAGCTCATTTTGTATGTGTGTAGAGACGCGATATATCGCGTCTCTACCTTAGGGTTAAACATTAGAATTCGTTGGAAGCAAATCTAGTTGATAATTTTGATTTTTCAATAGTTCTATTGCTAGGTTTACTACAAAGCATTTTTTTATACAATTTCAAATACATAATTAAAACACAAAAATAAAATTCAATGGTAACAATAGAGCGTTTTCGCTACGACATTAGTTGACTAGAATAGCTAGATATTGTTTGCTCTACTGCTGCCAACAAAACAAGTTTCAGACTCTCCTCTCCTGACCTTTAGCTTATGTGTCGGGAGACTTTCTTATTAATTGTTGACGGTTGACGGTTGACTGTTGTCATATCAGATTTATTTATATTAGGTATCATCGTCATTTTTTCATTAAATTATAAATGTTTTAAAGTTTTATAAAGATAATGTTTTATCATACAAATTACTGGTAAATTAAGATTAATAAGGATTTTTAAATAATTCAAAATAATTGGTGAATTTTTGCTGATTATTGCAAGGAACTAATCTGTGAAACAGATATGGCACTCTTATACAATTTGCCAAACTTTTAGATAATTTCCTTCAACAGTCAACAGTCAACAGTCAACAGTCAACAGTCAACAATCAACAGTCAACAGTCAACAGTCAACAATCAGCAGTCAAAAGTCAACACTTTTAGTTTCATTATGAATAATCCAGACACAGACCTCATTAAGCCATTTCAAGGTGACCCATTTGTTGCTAATTTATCGACTCCAATCACTGATTCAGGATTAGCAAGGGCTTTTATTAATAACTTACCTGCTTACCGTAAAGGTTTAACGCCTTTTATGCGGGGATTAGAAATTGGTATGGCTCATGGTTATTTTCTTGTGGGACCAGAAGTTGTTATCGGTCCTTTGCGAGAAACTGCTCATGGGGCTAATTTAAGTGGGTTAATTACTGCTGTTTTTATCACTGCTTCTGCTTGTTTAGGTATTTCCATTTTTGCTTTGACGACGTTTCAAGGAAATCCACGAGGGGCTTACAATTCTTTTTGCAAAGACCCTCTCAGACCTTTACGAACTCGTGAAGAATGGAATCAATTAAATGCTGGTGTCTTTTTAGGTGCAATGGGTGGTGCCGTTTTTGCTTATTTGCTGTTGGAAAATTTTACAGACTTAGATGCTATCTTGCGTGGGGCTGTAAATATGAATTGACCTAACCCCCTACCCCCTTCCCTATGAGGGAAGGGGGGAACTTCAACGGCTTTAGTATATATAAAAGGAGAAAGAACTATGGCTGATATAACGCAATTGACTGGTGCATATGCGGCTTCTTGGTTGCCTTGGATTATGATTCCTTTGGTTTTTTATATTCTTCCTTTTCCTATTTTTGCGTTACTGTTTCTCTGGATTGAAAAGGAAGATGTTGAGGAGGAAAGAACTTCAATTACAAATACTTCTCCTATGGGTAATGTGACTAATTACGAGTAGGTTGGCTCGTCCACGAAACCTAGCTTACAAACACTCAGAACCTTGGCAGTATGGGGATGGGTGTTTTTTCGTGCGTTAATTTGGCTCATGATAAGATAGTCGATATACCAAGTATATGATTTATTATATAATGATTATCATTATTGATAAGTAAGATGCCATTTGTCCACCGGATGCGGCAATTTGGCAATATCAACAACAAGTAAAACAGATTTACTAAAGGGGATTACACCGTGAAAATCGCTGTTATGTCATGTATTCATGGTAACTACGAAGCATTGGACGCTGTTTTACTCGATATTGACAAACACTCGTGCGACAAGATATTTTGTTTGGGTGATTTGGTGGGATACGGGCCATATCCCAATGCTGTGGTTGCACAAATTAGGTCTTTAGATATTCCTACCGTTGCTGGTTGTTGGGATGAAGATGTTGTTGAGGGTTTGAATGCTTGTGAGTGTGGATTTCCTTCTGTTTTGGCAGAAAAAAGAGGAAAATTGGCTCATGAGTGGACGGATAAAGAAATTTATCCTGAAAATAGGGAGTTTTTAGCCAATTTACCCCAGAGTTTTAAAGAAGAAAATCTGGCTTTTGTTCACGGTAGTCCTCATAGTAATCACGAATATTTACTACCTGAGCTTGATGCTTTTGTAGCACTGGAACGAGTTCTTTCTACAGATGCTGATGTACTTTTTTGTGGGCATACACATGTACCCTACGTACGTACTTTGGATAGAATAAATTTACAAGTGCGATTTAAAGATTACGAAGCAACAGAAAAAGAAAAGAATTTTCATGCTCCTTTAAAGCAGATTATAAATGTTGGTTCGGTGGGAGAACCTAGACACGGACGACCGAATGCAACTTATGTCATTTATGACACAGATGCACAAGCTGTTATCTTGCGAGAAGTGCCGTATGATTATGAAAAAACTTGTGCAGCAATTATTGAAAAAGGTTTACCTGCTATTTTTGCATGGCGTTTAGCCCGTGGGTTAGAATTTGCAGAACGAGCAGATGACCCAACTCATGTTTGTACTAGGTAGGGGAGTGGGGAGTTGGGAATGGGGAGTGGGGAAATATCTCAATTTGTAATTATTAATTAAGTCATAATTCACAACTAAAACTAATAATTAAAAGTAATAAGTAATAAGTAATAAGTAATAAGTAATAATATGAAGTGGGCGATTTTAAGTGGAATTGAAGGTAATTTAGCAGCTTATGAAGCGGTGATAGCTGATATTAAATGTAAAAGTCCCGATGTAGAGGCTATATATATTCTTGGTGATTTGGTTGGACCAAGACCAGAGTCCGAACAGTTGGTGGAACGAGTGCGTCAACCCCAAAGTGGGGAGTTAGAACCTTTGGTTTGTAAGGGATGGTGGGAAGAGCAGTGTTTGATTTTACATGGTTTGATGGGCACAGGAGAACCAACGGAACTGATAGATAAATATGGTGGAGAGACGGTAAAGTCTTTGTGGGATTATGTTTCCCATGAGACAGTGCGTTGGTTAAGTATGATGGATTTTGGTTTTTTTGAGTTGGACTGTTTGTTAATTCACGGTTCCACAGTTTCTACCAGCGAGGAACTGACTCCCGATACTCCCCCGATACAAATGCTAGACCGTTTGATGCGGATGCAAGCAAATTATTTGTTTTGCGGTCGTTCTGGTTTAATTTTTCAGTACGAGATACAAGCCGGTTCTATAAATACGGGGGTCGTAACTCTTGATAAGCAAGTGTCCCCCCAAACAGTTGATGTGTCTCCTCGTCAAGTAATTGGGGTAGGAAATGTGGGAAGAACACCAGACCAAGCAACCTACACACTTTATAATCCCGGTACAAATCGTGTTGAATTTAGAACTGTGTTTTACGCAAGTCATCCCTCTTGTAAATTTATACTTCCGCGATAACCTGTGACAAGACGCCTACCATCTTTAAAAATATGAATTTCTACCATATCACTTGCCCAAGTTACACGGTCTTTGAAATCAGGATTAAGTATATTGACCCGTTGATTGCTAGACGATACGGGAGAATCAGGTGTATTAATTGCCAGTGATTCTATGTAAGGCCCATCAATTAAAATGTCTAGTTCTTGTAATAATTCTTGCGCTCCAGCTGGTGCAGAGGGAGATTGCAATTGCTCTAAGGTAAACCCAGTAAAAGACATTACATTAAGACCTGCTGCTTTCACCTTGCGAGCGAGATTTGCTAAAGCAGGAGCTTGCCAAAAAGGTTCGCCTCCCGAAAAAGTAACACCTTCATTGCGCTCTTTACTGAGTATTTTTTCAACCAAAGAATCAATTGCGACTAATTCGTTGATTTCAAATGACCAGGAAGATGGATTAAAACAGCTAGGACACTCTCGCAAACATCCCTGCACCCAGACAACAGCACGAGTCCCTGGACCGTTGACTTCTGACTCGTCCACGTAACCCATAATATTGAGATAACCAGGAGGTATTTCTTGCTTCGACAGGTATGCTTTTTCTCCAGCACTACTCATGAAAGTTGACCCTTATTTGATGAGACGGATAACGAGCTGAACACTTTTAATTTGCAGTATTTCATGCCCTACTTATAGCTAACAAACTTGAGGAATTTGTGGAGAGTATTTTCTTACAATTAGAGAAATATGTTTTTATATTGCTGCTTTATGTGTGTAGATTATAATATATGTAACGAGGTTTGAAGATTTTTGATTTACTTAGAATTATTTAATATTTATTTTTCTTTAGGCAAGTATAATAAATATCATTCTTACGGATGATTAATTTTACCTACGGATGATAGATAATAGCATTACAGCTGTTAGCTAAGGTAATACATTAAACATCAGGGAAATAAAAACTTTATAAGACTATGTAGATACAAGCGATTAATCGTCTTTCTGCATAGTCTATCGGTTTCGCTATCGAAGTGAAACGGTATTAACGTTGAGAGCGTATGCGTATGCATAAGCTGTCTATGTGATTACCAAATTTAAAATAATAGGAAGAGAATACTTATATGAGTACTTATGAAGAACGCGAACTACACTACGAAGAGAGCCAAAGAAGAAGCAAAGGTTTTTGGGATTTTTTGGTAATACTTGCTTTGGTAGTAATGGGTGGGGTTGCAGGAAGTCGGAATTTACTAGGATGGGGGAATGAAAGTGCTGTAAGTATTGCGAATACCTCAGAAATTGTGGAGAACGCAAGAGATTATGTTGGTAGAAATGTAATAGTTCGAGGTCGGGTAACTGAACAAATAAGCCCTAAGTCCTTCACTATCAGCGATGAAGGATTGTTCGGTGGTGAACCGATACTAGTAGTGAATGCTAACTCTCAGCCTCTTAATGTGTCAATCAACCGCAATACAACACTTCAAATCACTGGTGAAGTTCGTAACTTTCAACCTTCACAGATGCAGCGTGAGTTAAATATAGACTTGCAGGGCAAACCTTATCGTTCGTACGTCAGTAAACCAGTGATTGTTGCAAGTGATATGGCTCTATCACCAGAGATAAGTCAGGTAACTAGGAATCCAAAAGAGTATTATGCTAAACGAGTTGCTATTACTGGTTCAGTTGAAAGCATCTATAATCCAAGACTGTTGAAAGTCTCTCAAAAAAAGTGGCTCGGTGGTACTGAAGATGTGCTAGTTTTCTTCAAAAATACTCCAAGAGTGGCGGTTAATTCTGGTCAGAAAGTCGCAGTAATTGGTGAAGTTCGCCCGTTTAATATTACTGAAATCGAAGGCAATGACCTTTTGTCGGGTAATACTAACTTGAAAGCTCAGTTACAGCAAGATTATAAGGATAAACCTGTAGTGTTTGCTGAAGCTGAATAAATCTCCTTAAAAAATCTCCCCACCCTTCAAGGGTGAGGGAGCTTTGGGTTCCCTTTGAAAAATCAAATTACACTCGCAGTTTCCTGAGATTCCAGTTCTTGCGCTTCAGTGGGAATAACACCTTGTATTGTTAAAACTGAACAGTGAGCGTGGTGCAATACGTAATTACTAACACTACCTAAGATAAATTCACTTAAGCCAAGACGACCACGACGACCAACCATAATTAAATCAGCTTTCCAACTTTTAGCTATTTCACAAATTGTCCGACCTGGTTCGCCAAAATTTTGCGTAAATTCCGCAGTTACACCTTGAGTGGATGCTTCCTTACACAATAATCTTAAAAATTCGATACCTTCTTGCTTAAGTTGGTCCCAATGTCCCATATAATAGTTCATCGCTTCCGCATGAAAAGTTGGATATATGGAATTAGTTTGTAGTGCTAGGGCGTTGGGGTAGCGTTCGTCAAAGGGGTCTAAAACATTCAGTATCATCAAACGCGCATCGTTTGTTTTTGCTAGGGACAAAGCTTCCTCAAAAACTTGTTTACCAATCTCAGAATTATCTAGACCAACTAATATTTTGTGAAACATATTGATTTATCCCTTTTAATTGGTGATTTCGTAACTCCAAACTAGCTATTACCTATCTTCAATTTAAACGGGAAAAAGAAGAATAGGACGATGTTAACTTTAGTTAATGAAATGAAATCAAACTTTAATTAAAAACTTTATTTCTGCTTACGCTCCTAAATTTCTTAAACTTACTCTTAGAGGATGTTTGAAAAGTATAATATAAGACAAAGAGACCTAACCCCCCTGCCCCCCTTCCCTACGTTCGCGTAGCGTGCCGCTTCGGCATGGGAAGGGGGGTTAAAAGCTTTTATCTAAAGCAGGGAGAGGTTTTGAAAGCTCTATTTTCTTGTTCCCCTTCCCGATGTTCGGAAGGGGTTAGGTTATTCGTTAACATTGATACTTTTCAAACATCCTCTTAAACTGACATTATAATTTTAAGTGCAGATTGTGAGGAACTTGTGAGGAGATGTAAAAGTTATGGTTATAAATGCTGATAGGGGAATTTTTTACCTTCACAACTTCCTCAAATTTTTTATATATAACGAATACTCAAGGGTAAATTTAGAATTTCGGATTTAAAGTTTGGGATTATGAAACAGGATTTCTATATTACCCAGACTAGAGTATACATTTATACATTTTATTTGTAGAGGTTTAGCTATGCAATCTAAAATTAGGATAACGACTCCTGAAAGTACTATTAATGCTAATGAAATGCCAATTTTAAATATTAAATCCCAAGGTGATACTGTAATTTTGCTTCAAAAGCTACTTCTTTACTTTGGCTATTTGACTAGTGATTCTTTAACAGGATACTATGGCTCAAAAACTAATATTGCAGTCAAAAGTTTTCAAGAAGACCATCATTTACCAGTAGATGGTATTGTCAATCAACAAACCTGGCAGCTTTTGATTGCAAGTCTTCCTATCCCTTGTTGAAATATATCAATTAAATGTTAATTCTTATAAAGAAAATTAATTTACTGTAAAGTAGAAGACCGCACCACCAAAAACAGTACCTTCAGCCCATACTTGTCCTAAGTGTCGGCAAATAATACGCTGAACAATGGCTAGTCCAATACCATTACCGGGAAACTCAGCATTTGAGTGTAATCGCTGAAAAGCTTGGAATAGTTTGTTAACATAAGCCATGTCAAAACCAGCACCATTGTCCATTACAAAGTATGCTCGCTTACCATCTTCCTGAAGTATGACGTTAAATTCAATGCGTGAATTTGTCTGATTTGATGTAAATTTCCATGCGTTATTAAGCAGGTTCTCTAAAACTATCCGTAGCAAGGAAGCATCTCCATTCGCAACAATTCCTGGTGTGATAATCCATTCAACTTGTCTTTCTGGCTGCGATGAGTGAAGATTTTCTGATATTTCTCGTGCAATCCTACTTAAATCAACTTGCGTGCGATTTAGCTCGCTACGGGTTACCCGCGAAAAAGCCAGCAAGTCATCTATTAGTTGCCCCATCCTTGTGGCATTTGTACAAAGTCTTTGAAGGTAATCTTTACCACTAACATCTAACTTATCGCTATAACGATTTAGCAGTATCTGGCTAAAAGCATTAATAGAGCGCAAGGGCGATCGCAAATCGTGAGAGACGGAATAAGAAAATGCTTCAAGCTCCTGATTCGCAGCTTTTAACTCAGCAGTGCGTTCGCTAACACGCTGTTCCAGGCTTTGATTAAGTTGTTTTAATTCTATATTCAAATTTTGCATCTCGGAAAAAGATGTTTCTAATTGAGTGGCCATACTGTTAAAGGATTGGCCAAGTTCCCCAAGTTCATCATAGCGTTCAATTTTGACCGTTTTATCCCATTCCCCTCTGGCAATAAATTTGGCACTTGCATTTAAATGTAAAATCGGTTTTATGACCCATCTAGCAGTCATAACACCAGTAAAAACAGCTACTAGTAATGCCACTATACATAGTATAATCGTAATCTGATTGTTCGCATTTATTTGTTCCATAAAATCTGCTTCTGGAACGACTACAACAATCAGCCAATCTATACCATAATTATCTTGAAAAGGAAGAACCTGTAAAAGCAATCGTTGATTGTTATTGTAAAATTCCAGATGAAGGGGTCTATTAATTTTATTTAGGTTATCAAAGTGTTTATACAAAAAATTAGCCGTAGATTTAATTAAGGTATTTTGACTATTTGAAGCTTTGATACGTTGTGGTTTATTGTCTTTCTTAAGAATAAATGGTTTAATATCAGACGAACTTGCTACTAAGATTCCAGAACGTTCTATAATAAAACTTTGACCAGATTTACTTATTTTTAATTGTCGTAGATAATCGCTAATTCTTGACAGTTTAAAAGGAGTATCCAAAACTCCTAGCTGGTTTTTTTGTTGGTCGTATACGGGTAAAGTGGCATCAATAGCAATCTCTGCTTGGTTAAACCAAACATAAATTGAACTCCAGTTAGGCTTACCTTTTTTTATGGCTTCTTTATACCAAGGTCGTAGCCGAGGGTCGTAAAATTGCGTAGTTTGTACAAGTTTTCCCCTGTTTCCTTGCTCGTTCACTTCATAGGTATGATATTTAGGTTTGCTAGGAGGTTCCACAACTTCAATACGTAGTCTGCCATCCACTAATCGCTCAATGCCAATGTATTCTCCTTTTTCCGAACCCCAAGCTGTGTAAGGTACTAGCTCAAACTCTTCCATTTGTTTTAAAAAAAAGCTTTCTAAACCCCTTAAATTTGATGGTTTTAATAAACCTTGCTCAATTACATTTGCATTTGTCTGATTTAAGCGATGAGGCAGTTGTAAATAATTTTCCAGTTGTAGATAAATGTGCGAACTAATTTGGCTTTGCAACTGGATGGAGAGGTCATTTACAGCTTTTTGACCGTTTTGCCAGGATAGGTATCCCACAAAACTTACCACTGCAACAATTTGCAGAACGACCGAAGCAACAAGGACATTTTGCAGAGGAAGTTTGCGAACAACTTTGGCAAATAAGCGGCTTGGGGATAGCATGGTAATTAAATTAATACTTTAAATTAAGCTATCGGTAAAATTTAAGGAAATGATGAAGAAAGCTTTATCTTATGATTTCTTAATTATTTCTTGAAATTTGAGATTTTGTTTTTGCATATTGTTGATAAATTTAAGTTTAGACTAAAAAGTAAAGTAAAAAGTTGCACCTTGGCCAGTAACTGCTTGTGCCCAAATGTTACCTCCGTGACGCTGGATAATACGATGTACTGTAGCCAGTCCTACTCCTGTTCCTTCAAATTCATGGGAATTATGCAACCGTTGGAAGGCTGTAAATAATTTACCAGCATCCGCCATATTAAAACCTGCACCGTTGTCGCGGATGAAATAAACATTCAGCAAACAGGCATTTAGTTCATTTGCTTTAGCATTATCGTTGGGTGTTATTTGCTTGCCAGTAACAACACCAAATTCTATCCTTGCTTGATTTTTTTTGCCAGTATACTTCCATGCATTACCTAGCAAATTTTCTAAGGCAATTTTAATGAGTCTTCGGTCACCTTGAGCGCAGATGTCGCTAGTAATAACAAACTCCACCTGTCGTTCTGGTTTGGCTGCTTGCAAATCTTGGGAAATATCTCGGACAATCTGGCTTAAGTTTACTGTTTCAATGTTGATTTCTCCTTGAGTAATTTGAGATAATTCTAACAAATCCTCAATAAGTTCTTCCATGTGCCGAGTTATGGGTTATCAGCAGGTTACCCTGAGTTCTCTAAAACAATAACAGGTTGTTTATCCTCTTCACGGATACCTCGATACACAACCGTTTTGCTTCCTTCATAAATAGGAATTGGCAAGTCGTCAGTGCTAATCACATAACCAGGAACAAAAATCATCAAACAGCCTCCACTAATTAACTTTTCAAGGCTCAATTTAGCCGAATAAGCAAAATAGGCGCTTAACAATTATTTTATATTTAACTACATTTTGCCTCTTGAGTACACCGTTGTAGCTAGGCAAAAAGTGTTTGGGTAGAGGAGTTATAGCCAAAATGGGGATAAACTAGACCTTCAAGTTAATTTAGGCAATATTAATAAATGTTACATTTTTTCAACATAGTTGTCTAACCTTAATCTCCCTCACAACTTCCTCACATTGTTCAAATACTATTTTGTGTAAGATTCAGTTTTTTACAAGTTGCTTTAACTTATAAAAAACAAAGCACTAATACTTATTTATATAAAACCATGAGTACTTGTCCTTGCTGTTCTGATGTATTACTACGACACATTCGCGGTAACGAAGTTTACTGGTTTTGCCGTAATTGCTGGCAACAAATGCCTGCCTTTGAGGCTCAAAAGCGCTTTTTTCCTACAATCAGCGTCAGCCATGAACCTGCACATAGATTAATTAAGCAACAAGCAAAACAATCACCTATCCTCAATGCTGCATAAGACTTTAATCGCTGTGGCATAGCATAACAGTCTGATACTTAAGATAGAAACAAATTTAAAAGCAAAATTTTGAATTTTAGCCAAATGATAATCAACTTCAAGACCCTCAGATTTATTTGAGGGTTTAACGTATTATTTAACTACTCTAATTCTGGAGAAATAGCTTGTATTGGGTTGATTTAAAACAAAAACTTAATATTTCGACATACTAAAGTTACAATTAGTAAACAATCATAGGCTTTCCAAGTTAAGATTATGCTGACGTAGATAAGATTAAGATAAAATCTTGAATCTTTCTAAAGCTTGTATTTAGATATTCTTGATATTCCCTAAAAACTTAGGCTAATAACCTGAGGTTAAAACTATGGAGCAATTTGAGTTTTCTAATTTTCAACAAATTAAAGGGCAGCAGGATTTACCTATTTTAGACAAAGTTATAAATTACTTACCTTTAAGCGTCCCTTTTGATACTACGGTTGTGGATAAGTCGGCAGAACAGAAAATTCGCGAACAAGCTGTGCTACTAGATGTTGTCACTGATGCTGTTTTTATTAGGGGACTAGATAACAAAATAATTTATTGGAATAAAGCAGCAGAAAGGCTTTACGGATGGACAGGAGAAGAAGCGGTAGAAAAGAAAGTCAGTGAAATCTTATATAAAGACAATAAAACAGAACAGGAAACAGCATTTCTAGCTGTAATAAAAGTAGGAGAATGGCGAGGTGAGTTGAATAAAATTACTAAGCATAACAAGAATATCACTGTCGAAAGTCATTGGAAACTGTTGCGAGATGAAACTGGTCAACCAAAATTTATTCTTACCGTTGATGCGGATATGACTGAGAAAAAACAATTAGAAGCTCAATTTCTTCGTACTCAGCGTTTAGAAAATCTTGGTATTTTAGCAGGCGGTATCGCTCATGACCTGAACAATATTTTAACGCCTATTATGACGATTGCCCAACTTTTACCTTTGACACTTACCAATATCGACGAACGTAATCAGCGAATGTTGCGTATTCTCGAAGCAAATACAAAAAGAGGAGCAGATTTAGTAAAGCAAATTCTTTCTTTTGCTCGTGGTAATGAAGAAAAATGTTCATTAATTCAAATCGCGCATTTGCTTTTAGATGTAGAACAAATTATTAAAGGGACATTTCCTAAATCAATAGAAATAAAAACAGATGTGAAAGATAACTTGTGGGTGGTGAGTGCAGATGCGACTCAATTGCATCAGGTATTTATGAATTTAGTAGTAAACGCTCGTGATGCTATGCCACACGGAGGTATTTTAACTATTACTGCTGAAAACCAGCTTATAGATGAAAACTATACTAAGATGAATACCCAGGCAAAAGTAGGGTCTTATATATTAGTAACTTTTGCTGATACAGGAGTTGGTATTTCCAAAGACATCATCAATAAAATTTTTGACCCATTTTTTACAACCAAGGAAGTAGACAAAGGTACAGGATTAGGATTATCTACGGTATTAGGTATTATTAAAAATAATAGAGGTTTTGTAGAAGTTCATAGCGAGTTACAAAAAGGAAGTATTTTTAAGATATATTTGCCTGCAACTAACCAAACAGCTTCGATAGCTAAAGATAATGTATCAGTAGCTGAAGGAAACGGTGAAATAATTTTATTTGTAGATGACGAAGTAGCAATTTCTGAAGTTAGCAAAAATACATTAGAAAATCATGGCTATAGAGTCTTAATAGCGAATGATGGTATCGAAGCTATAGCAATTTATGCACAAAACAAGTTGACAATAAAGGTAGTAATTATGGATTTGATGATGCCTTCACTAGATGGGGTAACTGCTATCCAGGCATTGAGAAAAATGAACCCAGACGTGCAAATTATAGCCATGAGTGGTTCCAACTTTTCTGAAGAAAAGACTCAAGCCCAAAACTTTGGTGTGAGAGAATTTTTACCTAAACCATTCACTACTAGTGATTTATTAAATACATTGCATATGCTACTTCATTAGGTCTTAAATAGCTATTTACTACGTTAAGTTGCTATAGATAGGGAGACATCAACAAGAGCATCAACCAACCTCTCAATATGTACCCTTTCATGACTCGCCATTAAAGAAATTCTAATACGGCTAGTCGGAACTGTGGGAGGACGAATTGCAGGAGCAAAAATACCAGCATCTTTTAATATCTCCCCAGCTTTCAGAGCCTCCCCCGCACTTGCTAATTGAAAGCAAATTATAGGTGACTCAGAAGGTAATAACTGTAAATTTGGTAAACGTGCTTCTATTAATTCCTTCAAATACTGCACATTTCCCCACAACTTAGCGCGACGTTGTGGTTCCTCTTTAACTATATTAATTGCAGCTAAAGCCGCAGCAGTATCCGCAGGACTGAGCGCAGTAGTATAAATCCAAGTCGCAGCACGGTTGCGTAAAAAGTCAATCAAAGAACTACTTCCCGCTACATATCCCCCTAAACTTCCCAAAGCTTTACTTAAAGTACCAATTTGGATTAACTCTCGAACCGTACATCCAAAATATTCTACACATCCTGCACCATTTTTTCCCATCACCCCAGTAGCATGGGCTTCATCTACCAACAGCATACAACTAAATTCTTCAGCTAAATCCAACAAAAAAGGTAATGGACATAAATCCCCATCCATGCTAAAAACGCTATCAGTGATAATTAAACAGCGTCGATAATTTTTTCTATGTTGGCGAAGCTGATTTTTTAATGCTTCAACATCGCAATGGGGATAATCAATTAGTGATGCTCCACTAAGAATTGCCCCGTTTTTTAGGCTAGAATGATTGTACTGGTCTGATAAAACTAAATCACGCTTTCCTACCAAGGCAGAAATTGCACCCAGGTTTGCCAAATACCCTGAACTAAATACTACCGCATCTTCTGTTTGTTTCAAAGATGCTATTGCAATTTCTAAATCACTGTGTAATTCACGGTGTCCACTTAGTAATCTTGAACCAGTACTTCCTGTACCAAAATTTTGAATTGCAGTAGTTGCAGCCTGAATTAAACGTATATCCCCAGCTAACCCCAAATAGTCATTGCTGGCAAAATTAATTACCTCGCGCCCATCCAACAAAACCGTTGCACCAGAGCTACTTTGTATCGTTTTGACAGCACGATACCAGTCAGCGCGGTGAATTGTTGTTAGGGAATTTTCTATCCAAGCGTAAGGATTCATCAATAGGGAGTGGGGAAAAAACTTCAAAATTCAAAATTAATAAAATAACAAATAACCAATGAAAAATGGCTAACGTTCAACAGCCTCCGTACTTAAGTAAGCAATAGCCTGTTTAATCCATTCCTCAACATAAGCATCTTTAGGTAATCCTATTTGCTCGCTGACATAATGCAAGGAGTTACTGACTTCTTCCGCAGTATACCCTAATGCTAAAAGTGTCATCTGTACTTCTTCAAGAATGCCCGCTGCTGGTCCACCTTGTGCAATAAATATGCCTGAAGTTTTCCGCCAGTCTATCAGTTTAGTTTTTAATTCTAAACAAATACGTTCGGCTGTTTTCTTACCTACTCCGGGTGCTTGAATCAAAATTTGTACATTAGTAGTCACAATCGACTGGACTAAATCTGGTACTTCTAAAGTATCCAGCAACGCAATGGCTAAGGCGGCGCCAATACCACTAACACTTAACAAAAACCGAAACACATCGCGCTCTGCAGGAGAAGAAAAACCGTATAGCAACGGCATTTCCTCCCGCATTTGAAAATGGGTAAAGACTTGCACTACACCACCAGAGTCGGGTAACTGCTGAGCTAGTCGCGTAGGAATTTGCAAGTCATACCCAATGCCATTGACTTCTAAAGTAAGTATGTGGCGATTACCACTAACTTTTTGAACACCTGCGACAAGACCTTTAAGGTAACTAATCATAAAAACCCAAAGTAATTTAAACCTTCGAGAATTCCACCTGAACAAATATTCTTGGCCAGGTAACGGTAATCAGCGGGATTTTCGTTGTGCCATTCGAGTAAGTCTTCGCGAGCACTGCCACGAGAATTTCTCATTCCTGAACAACAGCGAGTAAGGCAATGTAATCACCCAAATCCCCACAGACAACCGTTTGCTCTACTACAAAATTCCACTTTTTACGTAGAAATTGCATGGTTTGACCTTTATCACTGCGACTGGGCACAATATCAAGGTCGATACCGCTGCTGTAGTTCATCTTTATATTTAAAGCACGTTTTTGTAATTCTGGCTCAAGTTTCTGTAAAACTTTTTTTACTACATTTTCTTTTAAGAAAAAACTCACCTTGAATGGGCGCTGTTATAAGTTAAGTTGCAGTTATAACTCAGAGAATACCGAGGTCATATGTAGCACATCACAGCGATTCCACTCCTTCTCCAGTCTTGCTGACCATTCAACATCCGAAGTTTCACTTTTATATATATTTCTGTTCCACGGACGAAACCAGTGCATCCGGAACTAATAGATTTTTTTCTTTGCTAGTTCCTGGCAAAGCACTGGCTAATAAACATGAATGGTTTCATAGTGTGAACCTAAATTACAAATTGTAAAAAATCTGCCATCTAAAAAGTTATCAGAAGAGGTATCAATTTAAGCGATGCTGAAACGAATTTATTATTTATTTAGGGCACGTTTATTATTGAACAGATAATTAGTCTGTTACATAGAATACAAAAATAGACGCGATATACGAGGAGACGCGATATGCGAAGAGACGCGATATATCGCGTCTCTACATTCATTCACGAGATTTCACTATTCAATTCATTGTTAGTACTATCGCACCATCAAAACTATCTATTGTTGACTACTGCTGATAAAAATTTGGGTGAAGAAAACTTCTCCTTTATTATTGACCGCGACCCCAATACCAGTTTCATCATATTTGCCTTCTATGTTTTGGCGATGTTGTGGACTCTTCAGCCAACCTTCGACTGCTTTGGTGGCTGGGTCTCCAAAGCCCATATTGAAAGCTACATTTTCAGCGGCTCCTCCACTGTAGGCAAGACCGGTAGCTTGGACTCTTTCTTTGAAGCCATCATGACCAAAGGGTGCTTTACCTTTAGCCATTTCTTGACTATGTTTCTTTGATTGACTGTCAATGCTTATATTACGAGACAAAACAGATAATCCCCTAGATGCACGGTATTGATTAATTTTGTTGATAATGGACTGCTCAATCGTGGTGGTGTCAACGTTGTTAGATTGTGCAACCCGAACAACTGTTCTTGAAGGCTGTCTATCTGCAACTAGTGTGTTAGCAAAAGTACGAGCATTTGTAAAAATGATACTCGCGCCACTTACTAACAGAAGTACGCTGAAAGTCAAACTTTTCACAGTATTTCGGTTCATGAATCTATATAAAGGAACACAAAACAATATGACTAAAGTAACATTTAATAAATTTTTTATAACAAGCGAATATTCGGATAAGGTTAAGTTTTATTAAATGTTATATTAAATACATAAGAACATTATATATGCATCAAAAAATTTACTCATCAACTAAAACTAGCTATAAGGCTGACAGGGTATATATTCCAGCGATAAAATTTGGTAGAGACTAAACATGTTTAGTCTCTACATTTTTTGTGGGAGGTGTCTATTTAGTGCGGAAAAAGATTTGCGTGAAATAAATTTCTCCCTGTTGATTTGTTGCTACACCTATTCCTGTAAGGTTATAGTTGCCTTTAATATTCTGTAGATGCCCAGGACTGGTGAGCCACCCTACGATTGCCTCGTTGGCAGGTTCGTTATAACCTTGGTTAAAAGCGACGTTTTCCGCCGCGCTTCTGTAACGTATCGAAGAAACCGCATTGACTCGTCTTTTAAAGCCATTGTGACTGAAGGGTACTTTACCACGAGCCATATTTTGACTGTGAATCCTTGCTTGTTTAGAAATTTCCGCATTCAAGTTTAGTTTTGACAGACCTAGAGCAGAGCGATAGCGATTAACTTGCTCAAAAACCGATTTTTCTAAATCTCTAGGTTTCAAAGCAGAAGTAGATGATATAACCCGGTTTGCAGGATTTACCACTCGTGGGGTTGATAATGGTTTTTTTGTTAAAGAGTGGGTTGGAACTGAACAACTAGTAAAACCAGCGGCAAAGACAATCGTACTTAAAACTATGCCGAAAGTAGTTTGTTGTCGGAGCATGGAAATTATTATATAGATTACGATATCTAGACCCATACACCAATCTTTTGTTTATAGGCAAGTACATTAGTATACATTTTTACATTTAATAATTTTATATTTGTTTGAGAATCATGCCACGAAGTTAAGTAAAAGCCTTACATAAGTTAATTCCTAGGCTCTGGTTTGTCAATAGGAAGTGGGGAGTGGGGAAAAGCAATTTATATAATTGACGGTAATTTATTATTAAATAGCTGGATAAACATATAAATATAACAAAAAATAACCCCACCAAGGTGGGGAAAAGAAAACATAATTGCGAATTGTGAATTGCGTTCGCGCCAACGTGCCGCCTCGGCTTATTGCGAATTGTTTTAAGATTCCCGTCCAGATGCCCAAATATCACGCCATTTGACAGTACCTTCATTTCCAATTACCCAGCGACGGGAAACAAGATTTTCCCGCAAGGGGGAGCCACATTCCCGCCACATAGCATACTTGTAATTTATGATTTTTCCAGCACTTTCATTAAAGGGAATCTCCGCGAACCATGTATTAGAGTTAATATATTCCAGAGGGTAGGCTTTACTAATGTCCCAATTACCCAGTTCAGGACAATCTCCAATTACAACAACAGTTTCTCCGGGTTGGGTTTGTACACCATTCAGTTGCACTCTTGCAATAGTTTGTCCTTTCACTCGTTCCCCGACATGGCTAATAACAATTGCTTCTTTAGAACCCAATTCTAAGTTATAGATTTTGCCATCTTGGACTTGAAATTTGCGTCCAGTTAAAACGCAAGTATGCTCTCTGTCAGGTAACTCTGTATCTACCGCTTCCACTGTAGTTGTATCACCACGATTTAAAGCCACGAAACAACGGGAATCTTTATAACGACGTACATAACAGTAGACATCAGGTGTAACATATTTTTGCCACTGACTACCCATTGATATCGCAGGGTTTAGACGACGCAATCCCGATAGTTTACGAATATCTTTGTAAATTGGGGTTTCCGTATCCCAACTTTCCATCATCGGACGGTTATAAGGGTCGTTATTGCCGTAGATATTATCGTCCGCATTAGTGTCATTATGCAAATATTGTTCAGTACCGTAAAAGATACAAGGAATTCCGCGAGTGGTCATTAATAAATCAATAGCTAACCGCAATGTATCAGCATCTGAGTTTAAGCTTTGGAAGCGGTGCATATCATGATTATCGATAAAAGTCACCAATTCCGTAGCGCCATTATAACGATGGTCTTGGTCTAAAGTATTCTGAACTAAATAAAATCCTTTTTCATCATATTTACCTAAAGCTTGTCTGATTGCCATACATAAACCGAAATCAAGAATTGTCATTCCAGAATTATTCACAAATTCAACAGAACGACTATCATCTGGACTGCTGTAAATCCATTCACCAAAAATAAAAATATCTGGCTTATGGTTATACATTTCGCTGGTAAATTCTTGCCAAAACCAGATTGGCATATGTTTAACAGTATCTACACGCAGTGCATCAACTCCTCTATCTAGCCATTGCTTAATAGCAGACTTTATGTATTGACGGTAGTTGATATTATTTTCATTAAATGTGGCTAATCCTGCTAATTCACAATTTTGTACTTGCCAATCATCTTCCCAGTTTGTGACTTCACCATAATGATGATACCAATAGTCTTTATCATCATTAAAGTCAGCAATTTTCACTCCATCATCGTATAATTGACCTTTACTATCACCAGTATCGGGAGTGCTATGATTGCAAACAATATCTAGCACTAGTTTCATCTTGCGTTTGTGAATTTCGTCTATCAAACGGTCAAATACTGTATTTCTGGTTTCTTGAGTTTTATTTAAAGAAGGCTCATCATCATTCGCAATATAACGAGGATTAATCCGTTTAAAGTCTTTAGTCCAGTAACCATGTATAGCAGCACTTTGAACTAACAATTGCTCCACCTGTTCAAACAAGGGGGTTAACCAAATAGCAGTGACTCCCAAATTTTTCAAGTAATCTAGTTTATCAATAATTCCTTGCAAATCGCCACCCCAATATTTACCCCATTCTTCCCCTTTCGGGTCATAAAGTTCAGTGTTAATACCTTGACTATTATCAGGGTCTCCGTCGTAAAAGCGGTCTACAACAATGAAATAAATCGTTTCTTGACGAAATTCAATATCTCTAGTGTAGAGAAACTCTAAATCTATGCTGGTATCTGATGGTGGTGTAGTAATAATTTCTTCTAATTTTGAAGTTGGTTCTTCGACTTTATATTGTTTATCGGAAGTTTGAGAGGGATGATTAGCGACCATAGAGAGTTGATTTTTGGATAATTTAAAGGTTTGATAACGTGCGTATTTAAGTTAATCGCGTGTTATTCTCTAGACAAAATTATCTGATTTATCTACCTATGGGTAATCAACCTCTAGTTATTTTGGTTAATATCTTTAGGATTATTCTTGTTGATGGATAATATGCCTAAAGGTATAGTTCAATATTACTAGCGCTTTACTTCCAAGAAAGGCGAATCAATATCTAAAAGCCAATTTTCATCAATAAATTCCAGATTTTCGTTGTAAACAAGAAGTAGTTCACCAATCCTTAGAGTTTTATTAATATCTTTATCTACAACATCAACACTAGAAGTATTAAGGATAAATTTTAGCTTTAAAAAACGTTCTCTATGAGTAACACCAATCGAACTGCTGATTAATAGTGCTTCTAGAGAGAGAGGTAAAATAATTTCTTCGTAATATTCATCTTGCTCATCCCAATAACCAATCACTTTATTATTGCATTCGTTAAGATGCTCTCTAACAAGTGCATTAGCATCTAAATTTTCTAATATTTCTGTTAAATCTCGCCATACTTGGTGATTTTTTAATTCTAGTTGAGTCATGGCTGTTTTGCTCATTAATGTTCTGTTACCAAGCCGGGAAAGTGTAAAACTCCATCTATAAATTTTCCATGAAAGCGTCTGTCTCCACCTTTCCCTAGCACTTTTGATTTTAAATCGTAACCTTCCTCTTGGGAGGGAACAAGCCCAACATTAGCACGTGGAGGTACTTCCCCTTTCTCAATTGCCTTTAAATGTTTGCCGTTTTGGTCGTATTTTATCCCCAGTTTTATTTGTTCTTGGCTTAAAGAAACTAATAGACCATTGGTAGTTTGATATACAATATCTGGTTGAATATCTATCCAACTATTGGGTAAAGCTTCCATGTATTGATTATAATTGATGACCGCTGATAATAATGAAGCCAGAAAATCAAATTTTTCTGGCTTATGGATTAGTAATTAAAAAATTGCATCCAGTAATTTACTGTGGATTTAAGAACTTTATTACTGTTTGCACATCTTTATCACCACGTCCTGAGCAGTTAATTACAATTCGAGGACTACCTTTTAACTGAGGACATAATGTTTCTAAATAAGCAATAGCATGAGCAGTTTCCAAAGCGGGAATAATTCCTTCTAACAGCGACAGTCTCTTAAATGCAGCTAAAGCGTCATCGTCAGTAACACCGTAATACTCTGCTCGTCCGCACTCTTTCAAAAAGCTGTGTTCAGGTCCAACACCGGGATAATCTAATCCTGCACTAATGGAGTGTGGTTCTATTACTTGTCCATCTTCGTCTTGCAATAGATAACTCATTGCGCCATGCAATACACCAATGCTTCCTTTTGTCAAGGTAGCGGCGTGTTTTTCTGTGTTGACACCTTCTCCAGCGGCTTCAACACCAATTAAGCGTATCGAAGGTTCGTCCATAAACTCGTGAAACAAGCCCATCGCATTAGAACCACCACCCACACATGCCATAAGAATATCTGGTAAACCGCCCCATTTTTCCATTGCTTGAGCGCGAGTTTCCTGCCCTATTACCGCATGAAAATCTCTTACCATCATTGGGTAAGGATGAGGACCAGCGACAGAACCCAAAATATAGTGTGTACTTTCGACATTAGTCACCCAATCGCGAATTGCTTCTGAAGTCGCATCTTTTAGCGTACCCGTACCCGCAGCTACTGGACGCACTTCGGCTCCCATCAACCGCATTCTAAATACATTGAGTGATTGACGTTCCATATCATGAACGCCCATATAAATTACACAGTTCAGCCCAAATCGAGCGCAGACTGTAGCAGTTGCAACACCGTGTTGTCCAGCTCCAGTTTCGGCAATGATGCGCTGCTTGCCCATACGTTTGGCTAATAACACCTGACCAATCGCGTTATTAATTTTGTGAGCGCCTGTATGATTTAAATCTTCGCGTTTTAAATAGATTTGCGCTCCAGTACCATCAGGACGAGCATAATGAGCAGTGAGACGTTCGGCAAAATACAGCGGTGTGGCTCGTCCAACGTAATCACGTAGTAGTAGTTGCAGTTCTGCCTGAAAACCTGGCTCGTTGCGGTACTGTTGATAAGCAGCTTCGAGTTCTGCTAAAGCGGGCATCAGAGTTTCCGGGACATATTTACCACCAAAACGTCCAAAGCGTCCTAGGGTGTCAGGTCGTTGGGTGGTTTGGAAATTTGGAGTTAGGGGTGTTGCGGTCACGGGCTTTGTCTAAATATACTGGACTGTCTTAATTATATTTACATTGTGCAATTCTAAACACACCAAATAATTGCCTAAATTTCCACTTTTCGGATATAAAATTGGAGAATAACGACGAAATTCATTACTAAGCAATGGTTATGGCTTCTGGAAAAAGTAAATCTTCTGATGGTGGTTTTGCTTGGCGTGAATTTGGTGACGACAATTCCCCAGCGTTGGAAAGACCTATCCAGGAATCACCACCGGACAAACAAAATTTGAGAGTACAAGCAACCCGTGCTGGACGTAAGGGTAAAACTGTCACTGTGATTACTGGTTTTCAGGCAAAACCGGAAACCTTGCAAAGTCTATTAAAACAGTTAAAAGCGCAGTGCGGTAGCGGTGGAACTGTAAAAGAGAACGAAATTGAAATTCAAGGCGAACACAAGCAAAAAATTCTTGATTTTTTAATTAAGTTAGGTTATAAAGCAAAAATTAGTGGTGGCTGAGGAATAATCCTGATTTAGGCTTTTTTGTTTAGTGAAATTACTACAATTAGTACGGCTTACCGAATGTTTATCGGAATTGACGGAGGAGACGTTGATGTTAATATTGTGAAAATCAATCAGATTATATAGGTTGATTTTTATTTTAATCATTGGAGTCTACTTTTAGGAGATATTAAAATGGACTTAGTTAGAATCGCTTGTGCTATTTTCGTACCACCTTTAGGAGTATTTTTACAAGTTGGTATTGGTAAGGATTTTTGGATTAATCTCCTGCTAACATTTTTTGGTTATATTCCTGGGATTGTCCATGCTGTGTGGATAATTGCTAAAAAATAGTTAGAAAATAACTTCTAAATCGCGCATGTAGTGTTTCCTGTTCCATTTATTTTCTTGTTCCCCTTCCCTTATAGGGAAGGGGTTAGGGGTTAGGTTCTATGCAACCCTCGTCCTAATTTCGAGTTAATGCCAATAAAACTAATGGTAAACAAACCTAAAATAGCTGTCGGTTCTGGGACAGAAGTACTTGGGACAGAAGAATTTGCTATAGGATTAACTGTTATATTATCCAAAATAGCTCCCTGATTTCCATCCGTTAAACTGGTGAATCTTAAACGGGTAGTATTATTAGAAGCTAAAAGATTGTACTTATAATTAGCCCATCCCATACTATTTGCAGCACGTCCACTAGTGTCAAATGACAGTGTGTCAACTAAAGTCTCTTCCCAAAATATTTGCATCTTTTTCATGAGAGGAGAGTTTCCAGTTCGAGGGCTTCCGGCTAAATCAAAACTTAAAGTATAGTTTTTGCCCTTTTCAGTCGCAAAATCTTGAAAGATTGAGCCAGGTTTATTACCGTTGAGGTCTATTGAGTATTGACCCTTGGATGCTTCCCAAGTATTTCTTTGGTCTATGTCACCAGATTCTACTATCCAACCTCCGACATTATTACCTTTAGAATAGGTTAAAGTCGGAGAAAGATTAGGATATGTAAATTCAAAATCTGAGTTTGCAATTAGTTGTGTTGCTCTTGCTGTTGTTGGTAGTAGCGTAATACAAGCTAGAGGCAAAGTACTTAGAACTAAATTTCGATAGAATTGAGAGCAAGATTTTTGCAGGTAAAATCTTTTACTATAATTTCTATTTGTGTTCACCACTGATGACATCAATTTATAGTTAGTAGTCCGTACTAATACTGAATGTTTCAATTGGTTAAAAATTTGCAGCACCCTTCCAGGCACATTAAGATGTAGCCTTTCAAACTGTTTTCTAGACATGTGGAAAAATTATTTAAATTGTTTTAGCTGATTTGTTAAATTCAATTAAAAGTGAGGATAGGTAAAAACAACTTCAGTATATTTACTTAATTTTGCCACAGCTAAAAATAATAAGTATTTGGTTTTTCTGTGAAAATGCAGTATCTACCTAAGAACGACTCTGTTCTAAAATACCTATCAAAGTCTTAACTAATTCTTCAGCATCATCTGGTAAAGCATAAGAGCTGATATCCCGGGTTATTAAGTGTGAATTTCTGTCCAAAGTGCCAAAAATCCACAAGTTTCCTATAGTGACTGCACCATAAATAAAGTTTAATTCCTCATAAAGCATAGATACTGCTATTAACTCCACAGCTAACTGAGTAAATCCTCGTGTCAAATCATCTCGTTTTGCTTCTATAACAATCAGGTTATGCTCCGACTGGATAAAATAATCTAAATTTCCTTGTAGCCAATTACTTACTTTAATCGGATATTCAATACGTAGCAATTGCTTACAAAAAATTGCCACTCGAATCAATACAGGTGCTATGAAAATTTCACGTTTGGCAGCTTCACTACTTAAGGTAACATAGGGAATCGATTCTTCTAAAGACTCGCGAAGTTTTGCTAAATTATCTACTTGATGGCTAGTTATAGGTAGCTTTAGGCGACTTTGAGTAAAAGAATAACCAAACTCTGCCAGAATTTCATCGGTATCGTAAGGTAACTCAAAATAAGAGCGGAAAGTATAATTAGCATTTTCCTGTAAAATTTTGGGTCTAGGCATAATTAAGATTTTTTTTAACTATGTGATGCTAAAGTATATAAAAATTATTCTAGTTTAAAAGTCTAAAAAAATGTCATATTCTAGATGGGATTATATAGATAATACAAACGGATGCCCTGGCTTTTTCAAAAAAAATGCTGCTAACATCTGGAAAAATAAAGATTCTCAGAATCAAATATTTTATTTTCAAGAAACAAGTCGTACTTTAGAGTATATTGAAATTTACGATAAAACTCGTAATATGCATGTGCGCTTAGAAGATTCTCAGATGTTATGGAAATTGGGAGATGAATCAAGCTGGCACTGTCACCCCACAAGTAATGGACATTGGTCACATTCAGAAGAAGATTTTGTTGTTCATAGAAATATCAAGAAAGTACGTATAGTTTATTTAGTTCCTAAAAATGCTCAATTTAGCCAAGAGTATTGTAATAGTATTACTGATGCTATAAAATATCTCCAAGAATGGTATGCAAAACAAATGAGCCAAGAAAAAACATTTGAGCTAAACGACCCAATTGTAGAGGTTTTACATACAGAGCATTTAGCTGACTGGTATTCTCAAAATATAAATGGAGAATATAAATATTGTTTTTGGAATAATGTCTTGGCTGATGCTTTTACTTTGACTGGTGCTGGCTTTAATGACTCAGAAAATATTTGGATTTTCTATATTGATGCTGAAAATGCATCTGGTCAGTATGGTGGTGCTGGAACTTCTGGTATTGCTGTTTTACCACAACACGATTTGCAGGGTTTGATTGGGAAATCGACTGAGCCAATATCGCGTTGGATAGGTGGTCTTGGTCATGAACTCGGACATGCTTTCGGATTAGAACATCCACCCGGTTGTGATGAAAATCAAATGTTACCAGAAGCCAGTTGTTTAATGTATTTAGGTTATTGTAAATTCCCAGATACATTTCTTTTACCTGAAGATATAAATATTCTCAATCAATCCCCATTTTTCTCAATTTATTAATGTAGAGACGCGATATATCGCGTCTCTACAACGGGGGGGTTATTAGCGGTTACAAACGACGTAACCACCGTGCTTGTTCCCAGACTGCATGGAGCGAAAGTAGATTTTTGCGATTAAACCAATGTTTCCAAGCTTGTGGTAAATTTCCTTTGGATGCAGCTTTTAGACCATCACTAACTGCGACACCAACATGTTGCATAACGCTTGAATCGCGGTAACAATCAATCATACAAGCAGTACAGCCATCACGTACTCGTTGGGAACCGTCAAATTCCGTTATGTGACACATGGGTTTATCCCAGTTGTGACAACGGAAGAGGTTTAAGTTCCAATCCAAATAAAACTGTTTCCAGCCACCAAGACAGCCAAATTCTTCGGTTTCACCCTGTAAGTGACGTTGCATATCTTCAATGGAAGCAGTGGGATTAACTACTTGAAATTCTTTTTTCAAAGCTTTAATAGTTTCAAAGCGCTGATTCAATTCTTCAACTGTGTAATCAACTAAATTTGACTGCGCGTAACCAAGATAAGAAGATGCTAAAGTTGTCAGGGGATAAGAAAATGTCACGCTGTCAAATCCCAAGGACTTAAGAAAATCTGGCAACTTTTGGTAATCTACTAATCTGCTCATTGTAACTGAGGCCGTAGTACCAATTTTGCAACTTTGGAAATGAGTATTGGCTTCTCGAATGCGCTCACATACTTCCTTTAAGCCGCGATTTTGTTCGTGCTTTTCCGCGTCTGCTGCATCAATGGATATTATGACACTTGTCAGTCCCGCATCTGCCATTTGGTTGATTTTTTGTGGAGTGAGAAGCGAGCCGTTAGTTACTAGCATTGGAGCCATACCGATACTTGATGCATGGGCAATCATTTCGTTGAGATGGGGATGCATCATTGGTTCTCCACCAACGTAAATTAAGAAGTACACCCCATTTTTATAAAGTATTTCGGCTGCTTGTTTAGCATCTTCCAGGGTGACAGAATGCCTTAATTCCATCGGCATACTATCTACTGCAAAGCTACAAAAACCACAACGAGCATTGCATGAACTAGTAATGGCGAATTGACAGGTTGAAGGACCGCCATTTTGCAATCCTTCTAGTGCCATTTGCCACATGGAGCGCCGCTTTGTTTGAGAAGTTAGGTTTTTATAGGACATAGGTAGTTAAAGATTTTAGCCGTTAAGTGTTTTTAATTGAGGGTTAAATCGCAGTTATCTATCGCGTTTTTAATCACTCTTTTAGGGGCAGGGTAAATACTCGCATTTATTTTGACTTTTCTTATAAAACCACTCTTAGGAGAATAAGAAAAGGAAGAATGTATTATTTTTCTTGCAAATCGGGTTACGAGGCTATGCTAAACTAACCACAAAAATACATATATAGCAGTTGCTATTTTGGTGAAGTACAATCGGGTGGCAATACTGCTCGGTTAAGCTCGAAAACACGATAAATCGTAGGTTGGGTTGAGGAACGAAACCCAACAAGCGACCGAAAAGTTGGGTTTCCCAAAGCCTCAACCCAACCTACAAATATCCTTAACCGAGCAATATTGAATCGGGTGGGGCTAGAGAAAGCGCACAGTCGCTACAAATCTGGGAAGCAGAACAACGCGCAGTTCTACACCCCACAATATTTTCACTGAATTTAATTAATAGCTGACTAATTAGAGGTTTTCTAGTTTGGAATTGCCTAACTCTAAACTACTGATTATAATAATGACAGCACTTACTAAGTATGATAATTAAATTTTTTTAACAAAGCTATGCGTAAATTTAAAACATATACTCTAACAGTTTTGTTTTCAATAGTAACCTTCCCGCAAGTTAGTCGTGCGGCTATCATTGCACCGTCACTAGAAGAGCAAGTACAACAAGTAACTCAATGGTTTACAGGTTCCTTTAATAATACTCAACAAGTTACCCAAGAACCTTCTGTAACTTTTATTTCAATGTCTAACTGTCAGGTACAGTTGCTTGGGAATAATAATGATACAGAACACGTTTACCTAGAGCAAAAGAGTACAGCTTTTGAACGTATACGTTTGTACTCTTTTAGTCAGGATAATTCCGCAGTCAAACTTAGCATTCGTAGCTTTATCAACCCAAATATATTAAGTGGAATATGTAATAACCCTGAATCTGCACGTGTTGTTAATATCAATAATTTAGTTTCTACTAGTTGTGATTTACTGCTAACGTGGGAGCCTAACCGTTATGTTGCTAATAATGCTCCCAGTGGTTGTGTCACAGCTTCTGGTGGCAAAGTTGTTTCTGACGTTATAGTCACATCTAGTAGTATAAATTCTTTAGACCAGATTTTTGCCGCAAAAGGTAATTTATTAGTCAGTACTCCCATTCAGTTTGACAGAGTTAGCTCTATTCCCGAACCTTCTTTTATTTCAGGACTTGTGGCTTTGGGTGTTTGGGGTAGTCATAAAGTCGCAAAAAATAGATACTAAATAAATCTTAAAATAGAATATATACAATATAAAACTTTGACACTATTTCCAATGGTACAAACAAGTGCAAAATATATTACTTTAGAAGAGTTTCTCAAATTACCAGAAACAAAACCAGCTAGCGAATACATTGACGGTTACATTATTCAGAAACCAATACCACAAGGAAAACACAGCAGGTAAAATTACTTCAACGTTCGGTCCCCAAGCCCGCAAACGCATCACAATATTATTATCATTCACGCGATAATCAACTTTGCAGTAAACATCATTTTCCGAACGAGATTGTACTGCCAAGAGTAATTTTTTTTGCTCTGGTGATGCAGTTGCAGTATAAGCTCTGACAAATTTTTCAACTTGTTGACGAGAAATTTTTTTAAACATTTCATCACGCTCAGTCCCTTGAATATAATTGCCATAAAAATATTGGTCAAATCTCAACAAGAGTAATTCTTGTGGTTTATAAATATCAAACCCCCATACTAAAGACATCTTCTCTTTAATATCATCAGGAGTTGGTGGATAATTTCCATGACATTTATCTAAAAAGCTTTTGGGAATATTAATATCATCAGTCAGTTTAGTGCAGCAGTGACAATCTTCATCGTGTAAAGTCGGAGATTTATCACGTAAATGCTGCTTTTTCGCATCCACAAAAAATAAATCGCGCCATTGTAAAAAAGTAAACTCTTCTCCTAGCTCTAATTTAACTTCATCAGTATCATCTCCATATATAGAACGTAGAATAACCCATAGCCTTATTCCTTTCGCTAAATTTTGTTTCAGAGAACCTGGAGTTAACAACTTTAAGACCTCCACAGTGGGAGGATAGTTAAAAACTTCTCTCTTCGTCATCGGTGTTGCTGCTTGTGGTTGTATCACACCAGATTAGCATTGAGATGGAAGACGCTAATTCCATTTTTGCGACTCATATAAAAAATCTTATCTTCGATATCCTCTTTACTCTTCTCTTGTGGGGTGGGTATCAATACTGCTCGGTTAAGCTCGTCCATACGAAAACTCGTAGGTTGGGTTGAGGAACGTTCACCGAAGGTGGAGCGGAGCGCTTAACCCAACATTTGTGGGCTTTGTTGGGTTTCCCAAAGCCATGCCTTTATGGGCACGCTGCGCGAACAACCCAACCTACAAAATCTCTTAACCGAGCAGTATTGGGGTGGGTATCCCGAACCGCTTGATAACAATTAAACTTGGAACAGCTTAGTACCACAAATTGAATCCTTGACTTACACTAAAAGTGTAATACATATATTGAAGGATAATGGCAGGTAGGAAAAAACTTAATCGTGCTCTATTTGGTGCGAGAGTAGCTGACGATACTCCTGATAAAATCAAGGAAATAGCTATAAAACTTGGATATTTATATAATGGAGAAGGCTCACCCGGACAGCTTTTAGACGCAATTGCTTCTGGTGATATAATTTTAATTCAACGGAAGAATAATAGTAAATCTTCTTGAAATTCCGCTATAAGTGTAATACACTTATAGTGCTTAAGGTAAATCCCTTACGCACTACTTGAGAAAAACAAGGAGAATGAATGACCCAAAACGATAATGGAAACGGCCACCGTCGCGGACTATTGAGTGACCTTCTAGACGCTCTACTCTACCTTGGTCGGGGACTTTTTGCGAGAAAGAACCCGCATGACCCTCAGACAGATGACGTATTCGACTCTGAGGATATGGGAGTAGATTTTGAATCGTCAGAGGAAAACAATTGTAACGGTAACGGTAGCCGCTCCTAATCCTACTTAAAACAATTGCCCCTAGTATCCATAGGGGCTTCCTTTATAATATGGAGTATAACCCAATGGAATTAGTTTTTCCTCTATGCTGGCGAGTAATTAATAGAAATATCAAAAATGGTCGTGCTTGTTGGTCATTCTGGCGTGTATCTGTTTTTTGCAATACTACTAATTTGACTGCACCTGATATTACAAAGGTAGATATTGAAAATTTATTTGGTACTACTAAAACAAAAGTAGTAACAGAACTTTTTCGGATTAATGGTGGTAGATTAGGATATTATTTGGCAAACTTAATCGACAATCAATATTATTACTGTGGCGAAACAGAAGAAGATTTAAAAACAAAATTCCTAGAATTAGGTATTGGCAGAAGCGAACCTAATATCAATTTTTTCTAAAATAATAAATAGACATCTTTATCCAAGAAAAAAGACACCTCTCTAAAACTCTCCCCGTATCCGTAAGCGGACGCACAGCGACCGCTTCGTTTAGCGAAGAGAGCCATTCATTCCAAGGGGTTAGGTCTTTGTGCAAATTTGCAGTCTTAAAATCTTGGATGCTTGTATTTTTTATACTTTACTTATAACCTCAACAATAATATAATTTTATCAAAAATATTTTCTCTGATTAAATTTATTGCTTGCAACCGCAATGTCAATTTATTTACTGGCATTTAAATATACTAAGTTTGTTTTATTCAACTATCAAAATAAAAATGAAGCCCAAAAAATATATATTTCTGCCTATCATTGCTTTTGTTAGCGGACTCTTGCTAACTTTAATACCTAATGTTAGTTATAGCACTGAAGTCAAAAAAGTTGATAACTTTTACTTAAACCCAGTAGCTCAAACTTTGCCTAAGATTAAAAATACCCCAACTCAACAAAAAACTCCCCCTCAATTAGATAAAGAAGTAGTCGAAGATATAAGAATAGACAACTACGAAAAGAAATACCAATTAAATTCCGACTACACATACACACTATTCCAGACCCAACAGAGCACTTTGCTAACTAAACAAGGAGTTGAATATGGGTCGCGAGAAACTTTTGACTATGACCCCAATACAGATTCTTTGGAATTAATTGAGGCTTATGTTCTCCAACCCAACGGTGAAAAAATTAAAGTTACTTCCGAAAATATTTTTACTCGTTCTAGTCCAGAATCAGAGTCTGCACCTGGCTTTACGAACAACATGACAATGACAGTAGTATTTCCCAAACTCATGGAAGGTTCCCAGACTTTTGTGAAATGGAAACAGACAAATAAAAAACCTTCTATAGTTGGTTTTAGCAGTATAGAATATCCATCTTTTTCAAACTCAACAGTAAAAGACTCAGTAGAAATTGAACTACCAGCTTCCCTCAAATTAAATTGGAAAAAAAGAGGGAATTATGTAGTCACAGACACCCAAAGTGGAAACCGGAGAAAAATTAGTGCAGTGATTACTAACCAACCTGGTCGAAAAGCTGAACATGGTATGGTTAGTAGTTGGGATTTTGATTCTATATTTGTATTTTCCAACATCGAAACCTGGTCAGAAATTGGTATAAATCTTTGGAATAAGTGGCGCGATAAAGCTATAATAACACCCGAAGTGAAAAAACTAGCTTCGCAAATTACAGGTGATAAAAAAGGTATTGAAGCAGCACGATTAATTTATAACTGGGTAGCAAAAAATATTAAATACTTAGCTGTTTACCTAAATGATTCAGCAGGTTACGTTCCTCATAGTACCACAGAAATTTTGCGTAATGGTTATGGAGATTGTAAAGATTATGTGCTGTTAATGCATACTTTACTCAAAGCAAAAGGTATAGAGTCTATTCCCGTTCTTATTGATGCTGGAAGTGCATACCAACCACAACCATTACCATCCATGAGCTTTAATCATGCCATCATTTATCTACCCGATTACAACATTTTTACTGACCCAACAAATAATGATGCAGCTTTTGATGAGCTAGATGAATCTATTAGTAATAAATTTGTTGTACTTTTAACAGAAAAAGGTTTAACTAAATTTACACCAAAATCGCAACCCCAGAACAATCGCTACGAAATGCAAGCCACAATTGCTATTAGCAATGAAGGAACAATTAAGGGTGAAAGTGAATTAAAATATTTTGGTAACTTCAACAGTGTCTACAGAAGATATTTCGCATCTAATACACCAAAACAAATAGCTAATGCAATATTAGCCAATACTCCTGAAAATGGTACTGGTATCATAGAAACTAGCGATTTAAATAATCTCGATTTACCCATAACAGTCAAAGGTAAATGGAACAGCCCTTACGCTATTATTATAGAAAATCAAGTTTATTTCAACACACCCGTTGGCATTAACACAATTACCCCTTCATGGGTAAGAGAATATATCACATTTGACAAGCGTAATTATCCATTTATCGTAGGAGCTGCTAACTATAATTGGGAGTATAAAATTACCATTCCAACCGGATATAAAATCACTCGTTTACCAGAAAACAAAGATTTTACAAATGCTACAGGCTCATACAAAAGCAGTTATAAGCAAGAAAACAAACAAATTCAAATTCAGCGCAATTTAATTATAAACAAAGATGTATATAACGCTGAAGAATACCCTACTTTTCAGGATTTAATTTACAAACCCATAAATGATGTCAGAAGCATGATTGTTTTAGAAAAACTTTAAGATAAAATAATAATAATTAATCCTTATAAACGCAAGGGATTTGCGAATAGAGAGGGTGGAAATGCTTCTTAGAGACGATTTGCGTAAGCGCTACGCTACTCCACCCAAGCTATCCAGCTTAAATCCTGCAACCACTACAAAACAGAGATTGCATACCTTATTTCATTAGCTGAGAATTTCTACGCGGTTAGTTGAACATTTTGCTCCGGCAAAAAAGCTAAAATAATATCTTCTTCAGAAATTCCTAGATTTATTAAGTCCTGAGTAATTCCAGCCCCCATACCATCGTACTCAACCCAAACCTTTCCATCTCGTAACGTAACATATATTAAATTTCCCCTTACTCGTCTTTCCCTATCCCAACCAACTTGCATCAACGCATATCTGTCTTGAGTTTCGTCAAAAACAGTATCTAAACGTATATTTCCGTGGGAAGGTTGTAACTGAGAATATTGCAAAATCACTTGCTTTACTATTTGGCGGTAATCATTTATCTTATCCATTGTACTATCTCCGCTTTTTCTACATTTACAATAATTAATTTCAATGGTAATTCATTAATAATAAGTTCTCCGATAGGTTCACTAAAGAATTCGTCGTAAGTAACATCAGTAATAGCCAAGTATACTTCGCGTCCTGGGTTAACTTTATTTAGCAATAGTCGGTATAAAGTATACTGCCCAATCGCTTGTTCTAAATCCAACATTATAGATTTACCTCGAAATCCCTTAATTTCGATTGCAATTCTGCTATTTCCTCTCTCAGCCCCAATAAAGCTGCTCTTAATATGACTAATATTATTTGATTTACTAGCAGCAAGGTCTATAAATAAAAATCTTTCTCCATAAGATATTACATAAGGGTCATCGGTCTTAGCAATACTCCAACCATCTTTAATAACCGCCTGTTTCACAATTTCATGTATTGTATCTTTTTGAGGCACTACACTTCTCCTATGAGAATAAACAACTACTTATCATACTTCCAAAATTGAAATATTTTTGAGCATATATCTCCAATTAAATACAAGCACAAAATTTTTTTTACTTCATTGAATATCATGCATTCATGAATCATTAAAATGATGACTAAATTATCCAATAAATAAGTACTAATACAGTTAATTAATTATAAATATTCACATGAACATTACCGACAAAAAAATGATGTTTGATTAAATACAAACAACAAATAACATCAACCAAATTTACTACTTATCTCAACCAGCCATAAACAAAATCGTAGCCCCCTCACGAAGAGCGGGGAGGGGGTGGGGTTTTTATTACACTTGACGCGACGCAAGATATTGATATAATCCCCATCGTGCATCAACTTCCACTTGTGCCTCCAGTGACAACTTCTGAGCCAATTCTGGTTTACTCTTAGCCAGCATCTTAAAGCGATTTTCATTCTTCATCGAATCAGCCACAGGTTTTTTCGGTTTCCGCATATCAAGCTGCAAAGGATTTTTTCCCTGTTGCACCAACTCCGGATTATAACGATACAGCAACCACCGTCCAGAATCCACCAATTCTTTTTGGTGATTCATCCCCGTAGTCATATTAATCCCGTGAGCAATACAGTGGCTATAAGCAATAATTAAAGACGGCCCATCATAAGCTTGTGCTTCCACAAACGCCTTCAGAGTATGTTCATCCTTCGCACCCAAAGCAACACTAGCTACATAGACATTACCGTAAGTCATAGCCATTAAACCCAAGTCTTTTTTGCCAGCAGGCTTACCGCTTGAAGCAAACTTAGCAACCGCTGCTCGTGGAGTAGCTTTAGATGCTTGTCCACCCGTATTAGAATAAACTTCCGTATCCATCACCAGAATATTTACATTCCGACCACTAGCAATCACATGGTCAATTCCACCAAAATCGATATCATAAGCCCAACCATCACCCCCAACAATCCACACGCTTTTTTTAACTAAATAATCGGCTAAGGATTTCAAGGTAGAGACGCGATTAATCGCGTCTCTACAGGGTTGTTCGTGGGGGGATAGAAATTTTTCTAAATGTTGTTTGAGTTGAGCCACTCGCTGACGCTGTTCATAAATATCAGCCTCAGTTTTTTGTGGAGCATTAAGAATCGATTGCACCAACTCCTGAGGAATTAAATATTCCCCATCCTGGAGAGACGTGATGAATCGCGTCTCTACCGACTTTGTATTGCCCAATTCCTGTAATAATTCGCTTGCAAATTCCGCGTGTTTATCCAAAGAAAGACGAAAACCCAAACCAAATTCAGCATTATCTTCAAATAAACTATTAGACCACGCAGGCCCTCTACCTTCACCGTTACTCGTCCAAGGAGTCGTAGGTAAATTTCCTCCATATATAGAGGAACATCCTGTAGCGTTCGCAATAACTGCACGGTCACCAAATAATTGAGTCAGTAATTTTAAATAAGGAGTTTCCCCACAACCCCCACAAGCACCGGAAAATTCAAATAAAGGTTCTTGGAGTTGTTGTTGACGAATTTGATTAAGTTTAAGTGTTGTGCGGTTGGGATTAGGCAAATCCAAAAAGAAATCCCAATTTTCTCGCTCCTGTTCCCGCAAAGGTAATTGTGCTTCCATATTAATTGCTTTGCGGTCGGGTTCGGTTTTATCTTTAGCGGGACAAATATCTACACATACCCCACATCCGGTACAATCTTCTGGAGCAACTTGAATAGTAAATTGTTGTCCAGCAAAGTCTTTATCTTTAGCATTAATTGCTTTAAAAGTCTCCGGAGCATTATCTAATTCTTCTTGTTCATAGATTTTGCTGCGAATCGTACCATGAGGACAAACCATAACGCACTTACTGCACTGTACGCAAATATCCGGCTCCCACACAGGAATTTCCACAGCGATATTGCGTTTTTCCCATTTAGCAGTTCCAGTTGGGTAAGTACCATCCACAGGTAAAGCACTTACAGGTAAATCGTCACCTTCCCATGCCATAATTTTACCCAAAACATCCCGTACAAATTCCGGTGCTTGCTCGGAAACGACTGCTGTTTGACCAATAGTGCTAGTTACTTTCTTGGGAACATCGACTTTTTGTAAATTATCTAGAGTGTTATCAACAGCTTCCAAGTTGCGACGAACAACCTCAACTCCTTTTTTTCCGTAGGTTTTTTCGATAGCATGTTTGATTTTTTCTATCGCTTCTTCTTGAGGTAGAACTCCCGCTAAAGCAAAGAAACACACCTGCATAATCGTATTTATTCTGCCACCCATACCGCTTTCTTGAGCAACTTTGGTGGCATTAATTACATAGAACTTTAATTTTTTATTGATAATTTGTTGCTGTACTTTCGCGCTCAAGTTCTCCCAAACTATATCAGCTTCATAAGGGCTATTCAATAATAATGTTGCACCAGTCACAGCCGACTTCAGTACATCCACCCGTTCCAAAAAAGTCCAGTGATGGCAACCAATAAAATTAGCCTTATCAATTAAATAAGTAGAGCGAATTAGTTCTGAACCAAAACGTAAATGAGAAACAGTCATCGAACCAGATTTTTTGGAATCGTAGACAAAATAACCCTGAGCATAATTATCAGTTTCCTCACCAATAATTTTGATAGAGTTTTTATTAGCACCAACCGTACCATCGGAACCCAAACCAAAAAACATGGCTCGCACAACATTATCAGGTTCCGTAGAAAAATCAGAGTCAAAAGGAATCGAAGTATGACTAACATCATCCTCAATACCAACAGTAAAATGATTCTTCGGACGCTTCAGGCTCAAATTATCAAAAATAGCCCGAACCATAGCCGGAGTAAACTCCTTAGAAGAAAGCCCATAGCGACCACCGACTATTTTGGGGAGTGGGGAATGGGGAGTGGGGAGTAGGGAATGGGGAGTAAAAATTGGGGAGTGGGGATTAGGGAGTGAAGAATTAGAGGAAGCCAAAGATAACTCATCCGTTACATCCGTTAGCGAAGCATCCGTTGCAAAGGCTTCATGAATTGCTGTGACAACATCCAAATACAAAGGCTCTCCTAAACTACCAGGTTCCTTAGTACGGTCAAGAACAGCAATCGCTTTCACTGTTTTGGGTAATACTTTAACAAATCTTTCCGCATCGAAAGGTCTATATAAACGGACTTTAACGACCCCAACCTTTTCACCCTGAGAATTGAGATAATCTACAGTTTCGTGAACTGTTTCGCAACCCGACCCCATCAAAACAATAACTTTTTCCGCGTTTGGGACACCGTGGTATTCGTAAATTTGATAATATCGTCCAGTGCGATCGCCAAATTTGTCCATGATATTTTGGACTATTTGGGGACAGGCTTCGTAATAGGGGTTAGCGCTTTCCCTTGCTTGAAAATGAACATCGGGATTGTGAGCGGTTCCTCGTAATACTGGACGGTCAGGGGTGAGAGCACGTTGTCGGTGAGCAAGGATTAATTCTTCGTCTATTAATGCTCGTAGGTCGTCGTCTTGGAGTAATTTAACTTTTTGAATTTCGTGGGAGGTGCGGAACCCATCGAAAAAATGCAGGAAGGGGACTCGTGCTTCTAGGGTTGCTGCTTGGGCTATTAAGGCAAAGTCTAAACTTTCTTGGACTGAGGAGGAACACAGTAAAACAAAACCTGTTGTTCGAGCTGCCATCACGTCGCTTTGGTCCCCAAAAATTGATAATGCTTGGGTGGCTAGGGAGCGAGCTGCTACATGAATTACTGCGCTGGTGAGTTCCCCGGCTATTTTATATAGGTTGGGAATCATTAACAGAAGTCCCTGAGATGATGTGAAGGTGGTTGTTAGGGAGCCTGTTTGTAATGCTCCATGTACTGCTGCTGCTGCTCCTCCTTCGCTTTGCATTTCTATGACGCTGGGAACTGTTCCCCAAAGGTTGGGACGACGTTCTGATGACCAAGCGTCAGCTGATTCTCCCATTGCTGAGGAGGGTGTTATGGGGTAAATGGCTATGACTTCACTTAGACGGTAGGCTATGTTTGCTACTGCTTCGTTTCCGTCTATCGTTGCGAAGGTTTTACTCATAATTTTTACTGTGGGGTGTCCTGGGTGCTAGGATTTAATTAACCGCGAAGAAACGAAGAACGCGAAGGAGGAAGGAGAAGAGGAAGAGACAGAGGTTGAGGCTAAGAAGTTTTGTTATACGTTGAATCAAATAAATTTTACTTAGATTAGTATGACATCCGCGCAGATTTGATTGTATTAATATATTAGAAATGTACTCAAATTTAGAAATATTAGTTTATATAGCTTTTAAATTAAATGGATTATTATTATGAGGTATAGGGTCGGGTAAAACTTATGGCGAAAATCTCAAAATAAATTAACATTTATTTCCTTGGCTATCTTGGCTTCTTGGCGGTTCGGATTTAGGATTGCTATATACCAGTGGGAGCATGTTGCCCCCTATGGTAATACAGGTATTTTAACCAACAGTAAAAGTTTCTACCGACTCTTGTAGTTGTTCAGAAATACTCATAGTTTTTTGCAAAGATTTTGCAATATTTTGAGAGGAATCACTAGTCATTTCTGAAACTTTCGCGGCTGACTGCATTGCAAGAGAAACTTGTTGAGATAATTGAACTTGGGAGGTTGTTGCAGAAGAAATCGACTGTACTAAATCGTCAATCTGACGGCAAACATTCATAATTTTTAGCCAACTTTCTTTTGAATTTTCTACCAGACGAGTTCCTTCGACAACTTGTAAAATTCCTGATTCCATTGCTGTGTTGACTTCAGTAGTCTCCCTTTGAATATTAGCAACAATTGTTTCTATTTCTGTAGTAGCAGCAGTACAACGGTTTGCTAAAACAGCGACTTCTTCGGCAACTGCAGCAAAACCTCGTTCGTCTTCACCATTACGGCTTGCTTCAATACCTGCGTTAATTGCTAATAAATTCGTTTGTACGGATATTTGATTAATTAAATAAACAACACGGGAAATTTGCTGAGAGGCTTCTCCTAAACGTTTGACTTTTTTAGAAGTTTCACCAATGGTTTGACGTAAGTTTCCTATTTTTTCAACTGTTAAGTCGATTGATGCGCTACTATTTGCAGCAGTCATAGCAGCACTGCGAGTTACGCTTGCGGTTTTATGAGCACTTTTCGCTACTATTTTAATGCTATCGCGCATTTGCTCTACTGTTCCCAAGGTATTACTAATTTCTGATGCTTGGTCGCTAGCTTTGGTCGCTAGTTGAGTAATAGCAGCAGAATTATCAGTAATTGCAGTATTTACTTCGTTAGCTGTGGCTTTTACTTGGGTGACAATTAAACGTAAATTTTCAACGATAGCATTAAAAAAGTCCGCGACGGTACCAATTTCTCCAGCTTCAACTTCTGCACGTACTGTTAAATCTCCTTGGATTGCTCCTTCGATTTCCTCTAGCAGGACTATAATTTGTTGCTCCAACTGTTCTTTCTGCTGACGCTGCTCGTTGGACAGTTCTTCTGCGGTTTGTCGTGCTTTTTGTGTAAAGCTTAATAAATCAGCTCGTTCTAAAGCTAATCCTAAAAGTCTAGCAAATTGCTCAAATAAATCAATTTCTAAAGGTTGCCAATCACGAGGTTCAGAGCATTGGTGTGCAATAAGTAAACCCAGTAAGTTGTTACCTTGGATAATAGGTGCAACTAAATTTGCTTTGACAGAAAAACTCTCTAGTTGTTGGATATAGCATGGATTTAAAGATGCTTGATAAATATTGTTAATCGCAATTACTTTACCATCGCGATACTTATGGATATAATCAGCTAAACAAGGTTGATTCAGCTCTACTCCCATAGCACAAGGAAATCCTGCAATTACTGATTCAGCTAAAAATACACCTTTCCAATCTTCGTCAAATTTATAGATAACAACTCTATCTGCTTGCAAAGCTTGTCTAATATCTCGGACTGCCAAATTATAAATATCTCTAACATTCCAAGCACCAGATAAATGTATGGCTAAGTTTTTCAGCGCTTGTGTATCTTCTAATAATCGTTTTTTTTCTTCCGCTTCTTCTTTTTGCTTCTTAAGTAATGTTTCTAATTGTGCAGCCATTTGGTTGATATTCATTCCCAGACTTGTCAGTTCATCTTTACCATTTAAAGGCATTCTAGTTTGTAAATTACCTTTAGCTAATCTTTTCAATGTTTGATTAGCTGCCATTATCCTAATAATATAACGATGAGCAATAATTAATGCAACAACAGTTGATAACACAATTGTTACAAGAGTACCAATACCTAATGTCCATAATAACTGTCTCTGGGTGACAAAAGCAATATTTTTATCTGCTGTTAAAACTAGTTTCCACTGTAAGTTTGTGTTACCTATTTTATTTTTCCAAGGGACGTATGTAAGAAATTTACTTGATTTCCCATTATCAAAAGGTACAGTTCGGCTAAATGGATGAGTTTCTACTTGCAATTGTCTCCAAATAGGAAAAACTTGTTGAATATTTTTACCCAACAAACTTTTGTCTACAGCAAGAAAAATCTTTCCACTACTATCAATAAGATGATAGTCAACTTTAGTTAACTCGGAAATGTCAAGTATCTCTGTTAAAGATTTAGTTAATACTGTAGCTTTGACAATAAAAATAGTTTTTCCAGTGATAGTATCTTTGACAGGCACAGCCATAGAAATATAGCTATCTTCGCTATTGCTGGAAGATGGTTGGCTAATAAAACTTTTATTAGTCTTCAGTACGGCTTGAAAATATTCTTCAGTTTTTTGATTAGGAAGACCTGCTGGTTGAGTTGATAAAAATACATCTCCATTTATATCTACTACCGTGATGTTACGGTATAACTTAGAGACTTCTTGCCAATTTTTGAGTTGCAATTCTTGTGCTGTGACACCAAGGCTGTTTCTAATAACGGGATTACTTAAAAAATCTTGACTAGCTAATAATTGTAGTTCTTGAAGTCGGAATTTTAAAAATAGGTCTATACGTTCCGTTAATTCTATCGCTTCACTCTCTTGTAAATGAGATACTTCTTTGGTCAAAGCTTGGTTGACTAACGAATAATTAATTGTTCCAATTGCTAATACTGGTATGGTGCTGATTGCTACTGTAAAAATAGCTGCTTTTGTTCGTAACCCTATTTTTTTTAATTTTGAACTAAGACTATTACCGTTGAAGTCTAGTTTTGCTTGTAAATAATTGTTATCACCTAGATTTTGTTTTTTTTCTGCTTTTTGAAGTTTGGTTTTAAAATTATTTAGCATTATCTTACTTTGAAAATTTTTGTAATTAAATTAAACTAATTTCAGTTTAAAAATATAACTATTTCAAATCTCATAAAAAGATACTCATCGTGATACAAAAGATTTAATAACATTGAGTAAATGTTCGCGAGTAAATGGTTTAGTTATATAAGCTGCTGCTCCTTGCTTAATACCCCATAAACGGTCAATTTCTAAGTTTTTTGAACTGCAAATTATGATTGTCAAATAGTTTGTTTCGGGATTTTTTTTCAACTTGCGGCATAATTCAAAGCCACTCATTTCTGGCATAACGACATCAGTTACAATAACGTCTGGTTTTTCTATTAAAGCTTTTTCTAAAGCTTCTTTTCCATCAGACGCCTTGATAACACTGTATCCACTATTTGCTAAATAGTAGCTCATTAATTCTAATTCACTAGGTGAATCTTCTACAACCAAAATTTTTGATGCTAACTTATTACTCAAGCTTTAGTCTCCTCACTATAAGTATCTTCATCAGTTTACTACTTTCTTTTTTTTTCTACGTAAATTTATCATGAATCTGTTGTAATATTTCCAATTTGATGAAATACAACCTTCAGTAAATCTGCTTTTGTAAATGGCTTTGTTAGATACCCTGATGCTCTCACCATTTTGGCTCTGGCTTTGTCAATAAAACCAGTTTTACCTGTCACCATTACTACTGGTACATCACGGAAAAGACGATGTTTACGTAGTAAAGAACACAGTTCATATCCATCTAAGTTGGGCATAGAAATATCGAGTAAAATAATATCTGGCTTATGACGAAGAATTTGCATAAGGGCTTTTAATGGTTCCTCTACAATAATCACGTTAAATAGTTGCTCGTCTAAGAAACCTTGAATTGCTTTTAATACCGTAGGACTATCGTCAATACAGAGAATTTTATATACTTTCGTTGATTTCTCTTCTAGTAAAACGTTATTTTTTTTACTCGCTATATTATAAGCGGACTCTTTAAAACTAGGTAAATGAGTCGTGTCTGTACTGTCTACACTGAGTATTTTTTTCTCTAATCGAGATAGCTGTTGTTGAACTTGCTCTAATTCTTTATCTATTGTGTCTAAATTTTCCTCATTTATCTCATTTATCTCATTTATCTTTAAGCTCTGTGTTTTTTCCTCTTCCCCAACAAAAGGTGTGAGAATAGCTTCTGACTCCAAAGCTGCTTTGGCTGTCTTTTCAGATTCTTCATTTCTAAACTTTACATTTTCAGAATCTAAATTTACAGATTTGACAGTAGCAGATTCTAGAGTATCAGATTCTACAATCCTAGACTTTACAGTCATTTCAATAATATCTTCTGACTCTGACTCAACGAAAGGGTTGAGAATATTTTCGGAATTAGAGTTTAAATTTAAGTTAAGTTGTTGGGTAGGTTTAAGTAAGAACGTAATATCGAGGTAACAAAACTTTGGCATATCGTCTAACAAACTCTGAGGAGTAAATTCATAAATTGCTTCCTTCAGTTTTTGTAATGACCCAATCACCTCTTTTACTATTTCTTCTATCAAAGTTTGTGCTTGTTGGGGATTGATATAGCGTTCGTTGACCAACCAGCAAATAGCTAGATAGCCAGGATTTCCCACAGATTCATCCTCTGTAGCGGTTTCAAATACACTCTTAATTTGATTGTAAACATTAAGATTAAGTAAAGTAGTATCTTTACTCAATGCTTGTAATTTACTATCAAATATTTTCCACATTTTACTATCTGCTATGCAGCCATAAATTATTTTCCCTTCTTGTAAAAATATTGAAAAACTCTGTATCCGAGAACCACAATAAATTTGTACGTGCCCATTTGCATAATCCACTGCTATCCTTTCTAATAAGGATAGATGGTCTTCCGGTTGGGAAAACTTGTAACGACCTAGATGAATTCTGTTTGCTAAGACTATTCGGTGCATCATTATATTTAAACAGTTATTAATACTAAAATTACCTGTGTGATTTTAGATTGATTACAAGCAAAATTTTTTTGGGGGGATGGGAACACTCAGGTCAACATCTAGTAGGTAGATATTAACCTCCTACAAGATAAAACAGAATAATAGGCACAACATAATGGATGATAGAAATTAAATCCATCATCTAACATACTCTGTTGTCTTGAAAAAAGCAGGGAACCGTTCTCTAGCAATTAACTCGCAGATGCAAAACTAAACTATATGAACCTAGGTAGATACCTGAAAGTTTAATTTTCAGGCGAATTATATTTTTTTTGATAAGTGTCAAGCCTTTCACTTACTAACGGTAAGTCTACTACAAAATACCAAAAAAATATCAGGCTCCACGAAGAATTTACTAATTTAATGATTAATTTATCTCAGTAAACAATAAATACAAGTATTATTACGTGACAAAAGTATATAAGTATTTAGTCGTAAAAATTACCTTAATTTATCTTTCATTCTAACCAGGTTGTGATTTTAAGTGCCTGCTTAGCCTATTTTTACGTGCATCAAAGAAAAATCTTTCTAGTTATATTAACTCTATTTTGAGTAATTAAAAAATTTATAGATGTATTCGCAAATACAAGATAGCTAGTGAGCATATTTCAAGCTCGGGTAGCAATAAGGTTACTAGATGTAACACTTTTTAAACTGTCACAATGTAGAGACTAAACATGTCTAGTCTCTACATTATTGAGATTTTTCAAGGATATAACCCTCGGTCAGTAAGCGCTTGGGCAACACGACCCACACCTAGGCTGTAAGATGCTAAGCGAAGAGAACTTTGTCCTTTTTTCGACTGCTCGATAACTTGACGGTAAGCTTGCACCATCAAATGTTCCATTTCTCGGTTTACTCGTTCCTCGTCCCAAAATACATAGGAAAGTCCCTGTACCCATTCCAAATAACTGACTACCACACCACCAGCATTTGCCAAAATATCTGGTAGCACCGTTACACCTCTAGATTCTAACGACAAATTCGCTTGCAGTGTTACGGGCCCGTTTGCAGCTTCCGCAATGATTTGGGCTTGCACTTGGTTAACATTTTCCTCTGTTATTTGATTTTCTAATGCTGCGGGAATCAAAACGTCACATGATAAAGTTAATAATTCTGAATTACTTATAGGCTTTGCTTCGGGAAAACCTACAACACTTTTACGGTTACCTGTTGCATAGGCTTTTAATGCGGGAATATCCAGTCCGGATTCTGAATATACTCCCCCAGCACCGGAGGAAACAGCTATTACCTTTGCACCTGCTTGATGTAATAATAATGCAGCCGCTCCACCAACATTTCCAAAACCCTGAATCGCAACTCGTACACCTTCTAAGGATTTACCTTTATCTTTTAAGGCTTCTCTGACGATAATCATTACACCTCGTCCGGTTGCCATGTCCCTTCCTCGTGAACCACCGATAGAAATGGGTTTTCCTGTGACCATTCCAGGAACAGCATGACCCACATTTACAGAATAAGTGTCCATCATCCAAGCCATTTCCCTAGCTGAAGTTCCCATATCTGGTGCGGGAATATCCACATTTGGCCCAATATCTTTCATTAATTCGCTGGTAAAACGTCGTGTGATGCGCTCTAGTTCACCAGCACTATATCGCTTGGGGTCTATCGCTATGCCACCTTTAGCTCCACCATAAGGAATACCTAATAATGCACATTTCCAAGTCATTAACATTGCTAAAGCTGATACTTCACGTAATGTCACAGCTGGATGATAGCGAATTCCACCTTTACAGGGACCTAAAATATTTGAGTGCTGTACCCGGTGTCCTACTAAAATTTGTACTTGTCCGTCGTCGCGTTTGATGGGTATGGAAACTGTTATGACTTTACTCGGATTACTGAGTACCTCCAAAATTCCTTGGTCTAACTTTAATTCCTTTGCAGCTTGCTCTAAATAGCTACAAGCTTGGTCATACGGACAGATATGCGCTGGGGAAGTATTTTCCAAGGGCAACATGGAGTTAGATATCATAATTTTATCATTATGTGGCGAAATGTTTTACCTATATACTTTTCTATCTCAAAAATGCCCTTTTTCTATGAAAAAAACTATAAATTTTGTAAAATACTATACAAATTTGGGGTTAAAATGTAACCCCAAAGTTATATGATATAAAATACCAGAGATACACTTAGGTAAACACAGGTACAATTTTATCTGTGTTTATTTTCATTTTCATGTGATTAGACATGGAAAGATAGGAAGAAATAATTAAGTTTTTGTAGTGTATCTCACAATTGTCATGGCTATTATGGAATCTAAGCAATCTTTACCTTTACCACCGGGACGATTGGTGGAAAATTGACACGAAATTTATGCATCCTTTTACAGTCGGTTAAAGTTATAACCAATTCCTATCATAAACCCTACATCAGTTTCGCTTAAAAACGCCGCATTAACTGCTGCTGTAGCCGTAAAGTTATTGCTTATAGGTACGTCTATACCCCCAGTAAGCAGTAAGCCAACATCTGCATCACCACTAGTTTCAATCGCGATACCAGCTCCTGCGTAAGGTGCTACAGATACTGCATTATCCAAAGCATCAGGAGAGCGTAAATTGAAATCATAGGTAAGAGGAATAAGAACCACTGGGTCATCTTCAATAATGACTGATGGTCGCACAGAAAAAGTAGGAGTCAATCCGATTTTGCTGAATACTGTAAAGCCACTGTCACCAAGTGCGGAGTCTCCACCTAAACCTATATTGCCACCGACACCAATATAGCTGGAAACACCACGTGTCGGACGACCTGGGTCAATTGGGGTTTGGGCTACTGTGGTGGTAGAAGAATCAGAATTTGCTGTTTCTAAACCAGGTTTTATTGGTTCAGTAGTTAAATCAGCCGCAGTGGTTGATATTGTACCTGGAGTCGGAACTGTTGCAGCATTTTTGGTATCAGCGGTTTCTGCTTTAGCAGGTATACCACTTCCAAACAACGATGCACAAGTGAGAGCTAATAACACTCCTATGCGTTGCCAAAACATAATAGTTTCTCCTAAATAAATATGGAATAAAGAAATAAAGCGTTAAGCTTATTAAAATTAAGCTTTAAGCAGTAATAACTATATAAACTAGAAACATTACTGATGAAATCCTCAAAATGGTAGAGTTTGACAGTTAAATTTTAAGTGAGCAATTATAGCGAAGAGACCCAGCTTTCTTAAAAACTGGGTCTTTTAAGTCAAAAAGATTTCACAACTTCGAGCCTTTGAACCAGGGAATAAATTAAGAGTCTAAAAGCTAAAGTCCTCTTTAGAGGACTAATAAAAAAATAACATTTTTGGGAGTATCTCAAGTTTTGTAAAATATCTTTTTTTAATGTATTATTCAGTCCTCTAAAAGAGGACTTCAGCTTTTAGACTCTTAATTTATTCCCTGGCTTACTGAATTATTTCTACAGTAAATATTAATTCCTGTTAGATACAGATGTGATTAGATTATCTGCGTTGATAAGCGCTTCCCAAGTTTTAGAATCAACTACACCACTCGCGATTAAGTTTTTAGAACGCTGAAACACACTAACAGAAGAGGCTGTTTTGGCATTATAAGTACTATCGATTGACCCTTTATAGAACCCTAGTTGCTCTAATAATAGCTGAACTTCTGCAACGTCTTTTGATACAACTCCTTTTCTTAATACCGGAGCTGTTTTAGGGGAATATTCTTTGAGTTCTCCGTCGGCATCTATAGCTGATGCGGGTGTGATGGTTAAAGGTAAAGTCGCGAAAGAAATTACTGAGAGCAAACCAAGTGAAAAAATACGTGACTTGATAAATTTGCGATTCATACATTTCTCCTTTGCTAGATAAGAACCACTTCTGATTCCTTTTCTAATTTTTTGAATTAAAACTTTTCCTGCCTTTTTTACGCTCAAGCTAGAGATTTTAATGTGGATGCACCAGAGTATTAGAGAAGATTGCGTTAACACTTGATTGGTGAAGTTAATTTTCTCATTTATACTCTTTAACTTATTAATCACATAGTAACTTGACTAATCCAAGTTTGACTTGGTTCTGAGGTTTGAGTTAATACTAGTAAAATTTATGACTTTAGAAGGATGTTCTACCCCAGTAACAATTTTCCTCACCCGAAAGGATGAGGAAATAAGAAAAGAAGAGTTAGTTTAAGAAGACCTCACCATCTTCCTGAATTAGCAAAGCACCTTGATTGTCTCCAAATTCTGTTGTTTCGTCCAATGAAACTGCTAATGTTCCCTCAGATGAGGACACAGGTGTTACTTGCAAAAACCCATTATCCTGACGCACTACTGTAATAGTTATAGGAGTCGGTAAGTCTCGTAAAAGATATTCTTCACCTTGTCGCAGAACTCGTGGTGCGGTTTGTCCAATTGCTTGATAAGTGATACGGGTGTTAGTATCGTTTTTCAATCTTACATTTACCCTACCTACAACTGCTGGGGTAATAATTGCAATGGGTTTTTGGCGACTTTCTGGGAATGGTACTACTTGAGGGTTAACAGGTGAACCTTGGGGTTGGGTAGAAGTTTCTGGTTGTACTGTTGTATCAACACCTCCTCCGACTCCCAGCCTTTGAGTATAAGCATTTGGAGGACATCCTACTGGAACCACGACTTGATTGTTGTGCGGTTCTTCATAAAAAATTCTTGGACAAGGGTTTACTTTGGGAGTTGTTTGCTGAGCGACTGATATTTGAGGAATTGCTGGGATACCAATTAGTAGTCCCCCAAACAAGATTCCTAATAGCCTAAAGTTTGGTTTACGAAGTAGATTATGCTGACTCATTAGTTTCTCCAAAAAAAAAATTACGAATACTTTTGTCGAAAAATTGATAACAGTATTTTTTTTCGAGTATTATTGCTGTGAATATGCTTTTGATGACCTCTGTATAATCTCAGTCTACATAAATAATTTCAAAATCTCCTCTATCTAATGAAAATCATCTGTATACAACCAAAGGCTGAATAATTTACCAAGCTCCTATCTGCACAATAGCGGGTTGGAAGCTGCCATCTGTACAATAGCGGGCTGGAAGCCCGCACTACTTAGTTATGATTGTAAATATTTAATAGGTGAATGAAAATCAATTTATGCAGTTCTAAAATATGTAATTAAAACATCTTCATATTACTCTGCAATATTATCATTTATTTAATATAAATTTGCTATTTTGACTTCCATCTTTAGGTATATAAATTGTGATTTATTGCGTGAATTTTATTTAAGTTATCCGACAATTTCTTTCATTTACAGATATACCCAAAAATATCTTCCCTCTCGCAAAAGAAACCCCACCCCCAACCCCCTACCCCGCACGCGGGGAGGGGGCTACGAAAATAAACCAAAAGCTAGGAAAATAGACCGGTAATAGTATATGTTGTTGCCGAAGAAAGTCTCAAATAAAAATATTTCATTTATTAATTCATCGTAGCCCTCTTCTCGCAAGCCTACCGCGTACACATAAGTCAAATTATCTGTCATTGCGAGGAGGAACGACGAAGCAATCTCATGCACCTCGTAATTCACAACGAGTAATACATATGAATATTTAGTGGGATTCAGAGTTTTTGCGGTTGCTTCATCGTTCCTCCATTCCCGCTATAGAAAACACTCCGTGAACGCAATGACACAAAGAAATTCCACTATTTTTCGACTTGCGCGTACGCAGTAGACCCGTAAGGGGAAGTCACCGTTAGGGGTGGGGTTTCTTTGTTGAGGAGAGAGTATTATTGTACTCACTTAAGTAAGCCCATTCAAATTTAAAGATTTAAATTTTTCATATTGATGCTGCGGTGGTACGTTCTGGTACTGCTTCTAAGTTGGAGCGGGATGTACCTAACGGCGAACATATCTTTAGTTATTATCGACACTTGATTGTGAGTTTGGATTATGCTAAAGCTGAACGTCGGGTGGCAAGTTTTGTTACACACTGTCCTGACTTAGTGATTGTCGATGAAGCCCATACTTGTGCTAATAGAAGCAGTAAAAATTCTTCACAACAACAGCGTCATCAGTTAATTAAAGAAATTGCTCAAAAGCAACAACGGCATTTATTATTACTCACAGCAACTCCTCACAGTGGGATTGAAGAAGCATTTTTGTCTCTTTTAGGATTACTAAAACCAGAGTTTGAACAATTAACTTTAGATAAGCTGACTGAACAGCAACGAGATAGTTTAGCCAGTCATTTTATTCAGCGCAGACGGGCTGATGTAAAATTGTGGTTGGGTAACGAAACACCTTTTCCTACAAGAGATTCAGAGGAAAACCCTTATAAGTTATCTAAAGAGTATCGAGCGCTATTTGACAATGTATACGAATTTGCTCGTAGCTTAGTAAAAACCACAACCCATGAAATGAGTTATGCTCAGCGTCGGGGAAGGTATTGGTCAGCTTTAGCGTTAATTCGTTGCGTGATGTCTTCTCCTGCTGCAGCGATTGCAACACTCAGCAAAAAGGGAAATGGAGATTCGGAAGAAACCCTGGTTTTAGATGAAGGGTTGATGGCTTCTTATGTTTTTGACTCTACTGAACGGGAGCAAGTCACTGATGCATCTCCTGTTTGTAGTAGCGCTTTAGCGCATTCCTATAATTTTGAAAATCAAGATGTTGTTTGTAGTAGCGCTTTAGCGCATTCCGGTAATTTTGAAAATCAAGATGTTGTTTGTAGTAGCGCTTTAGCGCATTCCGGTAATTTTAATAAAGAAGCGCTGAAGCGCAACTACGAACCTAAGCTTAAGGCTTTTATTAAGGCTGCTGAGAATTTGCAGGGAAGTAAAGACCACAAGTTACAATCTTGCATCGCTTCTGTTAAAGGAAAATTACAATCCTATTATTTGGTGTCGCTATATTGCTACAGCAAATTATGTGGCAAGCGCGCTAAAGCAAAAATTAGAGAAAAAAGGTAGTCAAATTCGGGTAATTGCCATCACTGGTGAACAATCTGAGGACGAACGGGAAATTCGCTTGGATGAGTTAAAGTCCTATCCCCAAAGAATATTAGTAGCTACGGATTGTTTAAGCGAAGGGGTCAATTTGCAATCCCACTTTAATGCGGTTATTCACTACGATTTACCACGACAGATGTTGTCAATAAGCGCACAACTTTATTATTACTAAGGCTGCGCCATATTGTGGTGACATTAAAATACAAACACCAACAATTAGCGGAAGAGTGCGTAGTGGTGGGATTTACTGGTTCTCCTTCTAATCCTACGTGGCTAAAACCAGAGCAAGCAATGTCACTTTTGCAACAAGCAACCAGTGTCAGCGAGGCTCCGAAAGCTTTGAAGCAAGAGGAAATTACAGAATTACTGGAACGCATAGATGAGTTACAGGAAGACTTACAACTGTTTGCGGAACAAAGAGCAGACGAGCTTTCCCAAAGTCATAAGCGCGTTAGAGCCATCACCAAAGAAGGGGCTATTAAAGTTCAACCCCAACTACCGATGGATATTCTAGGGGTCTACATCTTGCAACCAGGTAAGCGGAACAACACTTAACCTAATCTCCTCAACCCTTGTTCCCCTCTATACATTAATACATTATAAATACATGAAAACTACTTTAACTGCAATTCAAATTGAAGGAAATTTACTCGCTCCAGATATGACTAGCGTGTTATCAACAGGTAGTATTAAAGGACAATCACCAGAAGATTTTGGTTTTGGCAAAAGTGACAAGCTTGCAGATGAGATTGCTACCGCTTGGGCTGATGCAAAAGCTTACTGGAATGCATTTAAAAGAGCCTTAACGAGACTTGATGCTGAGGAAACTGCGACAAAAATCACCCGTGAACTCTGGGTTGTACCATTATTAAAGTCTCTTGGCTATAATCCCACTTTTACCGCAAAAGCCGAAATAGTGGACGGACAAACCTATGCTATTTCTCACCGTGCAGAACCAGGTGAAAATAAACCACCAATTCACATTATTGGTTGTCGCTTAGATATAGAGAAACGTCCTCCCAGTGGAACACCTCGCTTATCAGCCCATTCCCTAGTACAAGAATATATAAATAAGACAGAACATTTGTGGGCAATTACAACAAATGGATATCGCTTTAGGTTACTGCGCGACTCGCCTTTAATGACCCGCCTTACTTGTATTGAATTTGACTTAGAGCAAATACTTAATGGCGAGAATTATGCTGAGTTTGGCTTATTTTATCGACTTTTCCACCGTTCCCGCTTACCAGAAAATGTGGATGATGCGGACAAATGTTTGTTAGAATATTACCATCAGGAAGCACTACAACAAAGTGGAAGGGTACGGGACAAACTCCGAGATGGAGTAGAAAAAGCTTTAATTCAGCTTGGTACAGGTTTCCTTCAACATCCACAAAACGAAAAATTACGCCAAAAATTAGGGGTTCGTAGTAGCGCTTTAGCGCCTCTTAATTCAGATAAACTAAAGCTCAACAACGAACAAACATATTACCGTCAATTATTACGATTAATCTATCGCTTACTATTTCTAATGGTAGCAGAATCACGTAATCTATTATTAATCACAGAAGACCAAGAAAAAGCACGAATCTATCGAGAATATTATAGTATTGAGCGACTAAGAGAATTAGGTGAGCGTCCTAATTATCGTCGCGAAGGCTTCCAAGATTTATGGCAAGGTTTATGGGTAACATTCCTGTTATTTGATGAAAACTGGCGAGGAGAATTGCTGGGTTTATCGCCTTTAAATGGTGATTTATTTGGTTCCAAAACTCTTCCATATTTAGAAGGATGCGCTATTGATAATCACGATTTACTCGTAGCAATTCGTCACTTATCGCTATATCAAGATAAAGGACAATTACGACGGGTGAATTATACAGCACTTGACGTAGAAGAATTAGGAAGCGTATACGAAAGTTTATTAGATTTTCATCCTCAAGTTACACTGCATCATGGTAAATACGAATTTAAATTAGTTTTTAGTAGCGAAAGAAAAACTACTGGTTCTTATTACACACCACCCACACTTGTACAACAATTAATCAAAACTGCATTAGAACCACTAATTGAAGAAAAGGTTCGTAGTTGCGCTTCAGCGCATTTCCAATCCCAAGATGAAGAGGCGCTAAAGCGCAACTACGAGCAAGAGGCGCTAAAGCGCAACTACGAGCAAGAGGCGCTAAAGCGCAACTACGAGCAAGAGGCGCTAAAGCGCAACTACGAACAAGCGCTACTAAATCTCAAGATTGTGGATGCTGCTTGTGGTTCGGGACATTTCCTTTTGGCTGCTGCACGTCGTGTTGGTAAAGAATTAGCAAAAATTAGAACTGGGGAAGCTGAACCAGGACAAAAACCTTTGCGTGAAGCAATTCGCGATGTAATTCAAAACTGTATTTATGGTCTTGATTTAAATCCTTTAGCGGTAGATTTGTGTAAAGTCGCGTTATGGATTGAAGGATTTTCTAGCGGTAAACCACTCAATTTTTTAGACCACAGAATTAAATGTGGAAATTCTCTTGTGGGTGTATTAAATTTGGATTGTTTAAAAGAGGGAATTCCTGATGAAGCTTATAAAGCTGTTACTGGGGATGATAAACAATTATCTACAAAGTTAAAGAAACGGAATAAAACAGAACGAGATAAGGAAGGACAGTTATCTATATTTGATAGTAAATTAGAAGCCGAACGCTCCCAATATGCAGAAAATTGGCGTGAGTTGGGAGAAATTCCCGAAAGTACACCCCAGGAAGTAAAGAAGAAAGAGAAACAATATAAAGAAACTCGTCAAAATCATCGGTGGTGGCAAGATTTTTCCGCTTGCAACTTATGGACTGCGGCATTTTTTATGGGGTTGACGGAAGATAATTTACAATTATTACCGACAACGGAAGCTTTAAAACGCTTGGTTCGTAGTCGTGATTCAGCAAGCTCTAAAGAAGAAATTTCAATCCAAAAGATTGTAGATGCTGCAAATAAGCTAGCTGAAGAAAAGCATTTTTTTCACTGGTGTTTAGAGTTTCCAGAGGTGTTTGAAGTGGAAGACCCTGGATTTGATTGTGTGCTGGGAAATCCACCTTGGGAACGAATTAAATTACAAGGAAAAGAATTTTTTGCTTCTCGTAGTGCAGAAATTGCAAATGCAGCCAACAAAGCAGGGCGAGAAAAGTTGATTAAGGAGTTACCAAAGAAAAATTCTGAGTTAGGACAAGCTTTTGAAGATGCAAAACATGATGCTGAAGCACAGAGTAAGTTTATTCGCGAGTCGAGTAGATTTCCGTTGACTGCTGTTGGTGATATTAATACTTATGCTGTGTTTGCGGAGACTACAAGAAAGTTAATTTCTCCTAATGGGAGGGTTGGAATAATTGTTCCTACAGGAATTGCTACTGATGATACTTGTAAAAAGTTTTTTGGTGATTTGACTCAAAAGCAAGCTTTAGCTAGTTTGTATGATTTTGAAAATTGAGAAGGATTATTTACTGCTGTAGATAGCCGTATGAAATTCTCTCAATTGGTTATTAGTAGTAAACCCATAAAAAGTAGCAATTTTGCCTTCTTTTTAACTCAACCTCGACAGTTGGAAAGTTCAAAGCGTCAGTTTCAACTTTCACCTCAAGATATTGCTTTACTCAATCCCAATACCCTGACTTGTCCTGTTTTTAGAAGCAGTGCTGATGCTGAGTTAACTAAGAAAATTTATCAGCGCGTTCCGGTTTTGGAAAATGAGAAAACTGGTAGCAATCCTTGGGGTATTTCATTTATGCGTATGTTTGATATGGCTGAATTTGGGGAATATCGCACGCAAAGATTAGTGTTAGAGGCTTGGGGTAAAATATTCAAAAGTTCGTAGTAGCGCTTCAGCGCATTTTTTACACAAACTTAAAGATGGCGCTAAAGCGCTACTACAAACTTAGAGGATGGCGCTAAAGCGCTACTACGAACTTAGAGGATGGCGCTAAAGCGCTACTACAAACTTAGAGGATGGCGCTAAAGCGCTATTACGAACTTAAGGATGGCGCTAAAGCGCTACTACGAACAATGTTTAAATGTTCTCAAAGAGATGTTTATTTGGGGAAGTAAAACTAAAGGTTTAGCATTTCGCTTACACCAATTTATTTCTCAGGGGGTAGTGTTTACGCTACTATCGAAATCTCTCATCCACGTAGTGTTGCGCTGCGAGAATTTGCACCCAATAATATTGTCTACTATGAAGGTAGTAAATTTATGGTGGCAAAAACAAAAGTTCCAGCTGGTGGCATCGAAAACGAATATAAACGGGTGAGTGTTTGCTTTAACTGTGGTTATTTCCACGACGGTGATTTTCGTGATACCTGTGAAAATTGTGGCGCAGAAATTAAACCCGATACTAGCAATAATGTGGCCAAACTTACCCGTGTACTACCAATGGAAACTGCGATCGCCCGTCGTCGAGAGCGGATTACCTGCGATGAAGAAGAACGATTAAAATACGGTTACAACATCACCACCCACTTCCGCTATGCATCCCAAAAGCGAGAATCGGCAATAGTTCAAGCTGCTGATGGTACACCATTATTCAAATTAAACTACGGGGCCACAGCCACCATCTGGAGGATAAATCGCGGACTAAAGAAAAATACCGACGAAGGAGGATTAAAACTTGATGCGAAAACAGGTATATGGGGTGAAAATAAAAGCCAACAAAATAAGGGACAACAAACTAAACAACTTAACGATAACTTGCACGCAGAAGTCAACTTAATGGTAGACGACACCTGCAACATCTTAGTTATTGAACCTTTAAATGTTGATACAGCCAACAGAGAAGCATTTATTGCCACCCTACAATATACATTAGAAACCGCTATCCAAGCAGTATACAAATTAGAAGCCGATGAACTAGACTTCGAAAAATTAGGAGACGGCAAATATTTACTATTTTGGGAAGCCGCAGAAGGTGGTGCAGGAGTACTTTCCCAACTACTAGAAAAGCCAGATGCATTTGTCAAAATAGCCGATGCAGCTTTAGATATTTGCCATTTCCAAGAAACCAAAGACAGTTGCGTCCAAGCTTGCTACGAATGTTTACTATCGTATCGCAACCAATTTGACCATGCATTAATAAATCGCCATCTTATAAAACCCCTAGTTGACGAACTACAAAAAAGTATAGTTCAACCAGAAGGAATATCCCGTGACGAACAATATCAAAATTTGCTAAAAAAAACAGACCCAAATTCGCAATTTGAGCGAATAGTTTTGCAAGAAATTTATCAACGTGGGTATAAATTACCAGATGTCACACAAGAATTAATCCCAGAAGCAAATTGCAAACCAGATTTTCTTTATAAAACTGATAGCATTGCTGTTTTCTGTGACGGTTCAATTCATGACAGCCCCGACAAACGCAAACAAGACAAAATAGAACGAGATAATTTAAAATACAACACCAATTATCATATTCTCACATTGCGCCATAATGAAGATTGGCGGTCAAAACTGAATATTCTAACAGGATTATAAAACCATCTTGTGGGGTGGGCATCCTTGCCCGCCCTAGTTTCAATAAATACTAGCCCTAGCTTCAATCAATACTATAAGTAAGTTTTCAGAGAGGTAAAAAACATAACTTAAGGCAAGTATTCGTAATGATAAATTATACTATTGCGGATAATTAGGAATTTGGTGTACAATAAAATAAAAAGGTAAATACATCGGTGAAATCCACTCTTTATTTGACCACAAAAGTTTTACCGGGAAACAAAATTGAGATTCAAAATCAAAATCTCACAGAAGGACGAACAGTAGAGGTCGTGATTATCATTTCGGAGCCAAATAACTCTATCTTTTATGAAAAAGAAGAATCTCTCTCTTTGGAAGAACGCAAAGCGTTCTTAAAATTGCCTATAGCGGAGCGCAGACGTATCATGGAAGCTCAAGCAGAAAAAATGCTATCTCATTACGAGGAAGATTCTGAGTGGAAAGAATTAATGGCAGGTGACATAATTGAGTACTAGTAGGGACATAGTGCGAAATGCGGGTTTAAGCAAGTTCAAGTTTGAAAGAATATGAAACCAATAGGTAATTATATTTTGTAAATAAATTTAATAGCAACCAAACTTTTTTCTTCGCTTCCTTGGCATCTTGGCATCTTGGCGGTTCGTCAAAAAAATGAGACATAACAGGCTTAATAGGTATTAGACCTACTTTTTTTAGTACATGTAAAGAAACGCGCAATTTATGGGAATACTCCTTATAAAAGCGTCTGATTTGATACTACTAAAAACTATTATGCTCGATATTAAAGTTGATATTCCTGGTTACAGCATCCAAGAAAAAATTTACACAGGCTCAAGAACAGTAGTATACCGAGCGACCCGCAAAATAGACCAAAGTCCTGTAGTAATTAAGTTAATGCAGAACGAGTACCCCAGCTTTAATGAAATTGTCCACTTCCGCAACCAGTATATAATTACTAATAATTTAAATATTTCTGGTATTGTCAAACCTTCTAGCCTAGAGATTTACCGTAACGGCTATGCATTGATAATGGAAGATTTTGGAGGTATTTCTCTTAAAGAATGGGGAGTAGGGAGTGGGGAGTGGGGAGTAGAGGATTTTTTAGTTGTCGGGATACAAATTGCAACTATTCTTGACCAACTTCACCGCAATCGGGTTATTCACAAAGATATCAAGCCAGCGAATATTATAATCAATCCAACAACGAAGCAAGTAAAAATAATTGATTTCAGTATTTCTACCCTACTTCCAAGAGAAACGCAACAACTACAAAATCCTAATGTTTTAGAAGGGACTCTTGCTTACATTTCTCCAGAACAAACTGGACGTATGAACCGGGGGATAGATTACCGAACAGATTTTTATAGTTTAGGCGTTACTTTTTATGAATTACTCACAGGAGAATTACCATTTAACAGTAATGAACCTATAGAACTAGTACATTGCCATATCGCCAAGCAAGCTGTACCAGTTCATATTATAAATAAAAATATACCTATTACCATATCAGATATTATTGCCAAATTAATGGCTAAAAACGCAGAAGATAGATATCAAAGTGCTTTAGGCTTAAAAAATGATTTAGAAGTTTGTTTACATCAATATAAAAAGAGCAATAACATTATATCATTTGTATTGGGAAGTCGAGATATTTCTGAATCTTTCTTGATACCGGAAAAGCTTTATGGTCGAGAGACTGAAGTAGAAACTTTATTACAAGCATTTCAAAGAGTTACTCAAGATGCAACAGAAATAATGTTAGTTGCGGGCTTATCGGGAATAGGAAAAACTGCTGTAGTCAACGAAGTTCATAAACCAATTGTTCGTCAGCGCGGTTATTTTATTAAAGGAAAATATGACCAATTTCAACGAAATATCCCTTTTTCAGCGTTTGTACAATGCTTTCGCGATTTAATGAAACAACTATTATCAGAAAGCAATACCGAAATTCAACAGTGGCAAACTAAAATTTTGGATGCTTTGGGTGAAAACGGACAAATAATTATTGATGTTATTCCCGAATTAGAAATAATTATTGGGAAACAACAAGCAGTAACGGAATTATCTGGTAGTGCAGCAGAAAGTCGTTTTAATTTATTATTTCAAAAATTTACTCAAGTCTTTACTAGCGTGGAACATCCATTAGTTATATTTTTAGATGATTTACAATGGAGTGATTCTGCATCGCTAAAGTTGATGCAATTATTAATGACGGATACAAAGTATCTTTTATTAATTGGTGCGTATCGAGATAATGAAGTGAACCAAACCCACCCTTTGATGTTGACTTTGAGTGAAATTAGCAAAGTCGGTGCAACCATTAACAGTATTGTATTAACACCATTGAGTCAATGGAGATTAAATGAATTAGTTGCTGATACCCTAAAATGTGAGGAGAATTTGGCATTTCCTCTTTCCCAATTAGTATCTCAGAAAACTCAAGGTAATCCCTTTTTTGCTACACAATTTCTCAAAGCATTACACCAAGATGGGTTAATTCAATTCAACTTTGAAACTAAATGTTGGCAATGTGATATTACACAAGTGAATCAGCAAGCACTTACAGATGATGTTGTTGCTTTTATGGCATTTCAATTAAGAAGACTACCGAAATCAACTCAACGTGTATTACAGTTAGCGGCTTGTATTAGTAATCAATTTGATTTAGGAACTTTGGCAATAGTTTCAGAAGAATCAGAAATAGAAGTAGCTGCTGATTTATGGAAAGCTCTGGAAGAAGGGCTGATTTTACCGATTACCGAAGTTTATAAATTTTACCAGGGAGAAGAAAGTGATAAATTGGTTGTAGAAAGTAGGGATGCGAGTAATAAATTAGCTAAATATAGATTTTTGCATGACCGAGTACAGCAAGCTGCCTACTCATTAATTCCTGATACCCAAAAACAATTTACTCATCTGAAAATAGGTCGCTTACTTCTTGAAAATACCTTAGATATTGAGCAGAGTGAAAATCTTTTTGGTATTGTCAACCATTTCAACATTGCTATATCGCAGATTGAATCATTATCAGAACGCGAGCAGTTAGCGAAGCTTAACTTGCTAGCGGGGCAAAAAGCTAAAACTGCTACCGCTTTTTCTACAGCTTTTAATTATTTCCATCAAGGAATAATACTACTACAACCTGAATGTTGGCAAACTCAATATTCGGTTACTTTAGCTTTACATGAATCTGCTGTAGAAGCTGCTTATCTAAATGGTAATTTTGCACAAATGAAAGAACTTGCGGAAATCGTTTTTCAGCAAGCAAAAACTTTAACTGATAAAATTAGAGTTTACAACATTCAAATTCAAGCTTACACGGCTCAAAACAAACTTTTTGATGCTGTGAAAACAGCACTCACCATTCTCCAACTTCTAGGTATTACATTTCCCGAATCACCAACTCCAGAGGATTTTCAACAATCAATGGAAGAGGTAGCTTTATGCTTAAACGGGAAATCGGTTGAGGAATTATCGACACAAGGGTCAATGACAGATAAAAATATGTTCGCAGCAATGCAAATTTTATCTGGTGTTGCCTCTGCTGTGTATATTAGTATGGCTCAACTATATCCACTGATAATCCTCAAAAAAGTTAGCCTCTCTGTTAAATACGGTGTTACGCTTAGCTCAGCTTATGCTTATGCAACCTATGGTTTAATCTTATGTGCATTTGCTAATGATATTGAGGAAGGGTATCGTTCCGGTACAATTGCCTTAAATTTACTAGAAAAATTTTCCGTAAAAGAATTTAAAGCAAAAGTCTTTAACATCGTTTATTCTTTCGTTTGGCATTGGAAAAATCATCTTCAAGAAAATCTTGACCCTCTATTAGATGGCTACCAAAGTGGAATCGAAACGGGAGACTTAGAATTTGCTGCATACTGTGCTTATAACCACTGCCAACTTTTGTACTGGTCTGCTCGTGAATTATCGGAACTAGCATATATAATGAGTGTTTATAATCAAGCGATAGCACAAATCAAGCAAGAAACAGCCCTTAATTTCCACCGAATCTGCCAACAAACTGTCCTAAATTTAATTAATAATGTTAGCGACCGTAGCATTTTAAAAGGTGAAATATATGATGAAGACGAAATGCTACCGATTCACCAAGCAGCTAGCGACCGTTACTCAATTGGCATACTCTATGTAAATAAACTAGTTCTCAGTTACTTATTTTGTGATATTGAAAAAGCAATAGAAAATGCAACAATTGCAGAACAGTATGCTGACGCGATTGCAGGTAATTATCCTGTTTCAATTATTCCTTTTTATAGCTCTTTGAGTCAGCTAGTAATTTATCATAAACAATCTCCAGAACAACAAAAAAATATTATAGAAAAAATTATAAATAATCAACTAAAAGTAGAAAGATGGGCTAAACACGCTCCTATGAATCATCTACACAAATGGTATTTAGTGGAGGCTGAGCGACACCGTGTTTTAGGTGAAAAATTTGATGCAATAGAATGCTATGATAAAGCTATTAATTTAGCTAAAGAAAGTAAATACACTCAAGAAGAAGCATTAGCAAATGAACTTGCAGCTAAATTTTACCTTGAATGGGACAAAGAAAAAATAGCTCAAACTTATTTAATAGAAGCTTATTATTGCTATACTCGTTGGGGAGCAAAAGCTAAAGTTGAAGATTTAGAAAAATGCTATTCTAAATTGCTAACACCTATCTTTAAGCAACAAAAAAATTATATTAAACCAAATGAGACTATAACTCTAACTTCTGTAAAAACAATTTATTCTACTCATTCCAGCAGCACAACCAGCGCTTCGGTCTTTGATTTTACAGGATTTATTAAAGCATCTCAGTTTATATCCAGCGAAATAGAACTAGAAAGATTACTTTCTAATCTGATGCAAGTTGTTTTGGAAAACGCAGGGGCAAAAAAATCAGCCTTAATTTTACAGAAAGAAAATAATTTATTTATCGAAGCTACCGCTAACATTTCTAACCAACAGCAGGAACTTCAAACAAATATTTTACAATCAATTCTTTTGTCCAACAGCGATGATGTTCCTCAGAGTATAATAAACTATGTTAAAAACTCTTTAGAAATATTAATAATTCCGGATGCAACTACACAAGTAGAATGGACTTCTGACTTCTATATCCAACAGCATAAACCGAAAAGTATTTTGTGTATGCCTATTATCAAACAAAGCAAATTAATTGGCATTCTATATTTAGAAAATAGTCTTACTATTGGTGCATTTACAATAGACAGAGTAGAAATTTTAAATCTTTTAATTTCGCAAGCCGCAATATCTTTAGATAACGCTCGCTTATACCAACAATCACAAGAATATTCTCAGCAATTGGAAAAATCATTAGAAGATGTCAAACAATCACAAATCCAACTAGTACAAAGTGAAAAAATGTCAGCTTTAGGTAATTTAGTTGCAGGAGTAGCACATGAAATTAATAACCCTGTTGGATTTATTGCTGGTAATATTCAACCTGCACTTAATTATGTTAAAGATATTTTAAATTTAGTGGATTTATATCAACAAAAATTTCCCAACCCAGGTGCAGAAATCGAAGAAGAAATAGAAAATATAGACCTAGACTATATACGTCAAGATTTACCAAAATTACTTATTTCCATGAAAGAAGGTACACTACGTATTCGTAGTATATCCCATAGCTTACGTATTTTTTCTCGGTCAGATAAAGAAAATAAAGTCCCTTTCAAAATTCACGACGGTATTGATAGCACTATTCTAATTTTGCAACATCGTTTGAAAGCTAACGAGAATCGTCCAGCAATTGAGGTGATTACAAACTATGGGAAAATATCTGATATTATGTGTTTTCCGGGTCAATTAAATCAGGTTTTTATGAACTTACTTGCTAATGGTATTGATGCTTTAGAAGAATCAAATATTGGACACAGCTTTGAGCAAATAGAAAAAAATCCTAATTACATTAGGGTAACAACTAACTTAAGTCCTGATAACCAACAAGTAATAATTAGCATCAAAGATAATGGTAAGGGAATGAGTGAGGAAGTTAAGCAACGGATTTTTGACCATTTATTTACTACCAAAGCAGTTGGAAAAGGCACAGGGTTGGGATTGGCAATAGCTCATCAAATTATTGTCGAAAAACATGGCGGAACTATCGAAGTTAATTCACAATTGGGTCAAGGGGCAGAATTTGTAATTGCGATTCCTATAAATTAAATTGTAGTGCGGGCATCTTCACCTCAAGTCAATACTGCTCGATTAAGCTCACAAATACGATTAATTCCAAGTTGGATGTCAAACTCGTGGTTGCCGAAAAGCGTAAATATCCTTAATCGCTTGTACCCAACCATCAGAAACAGACTCAAGAATACTTAAACCCTTCTCAACACTCGCAGTTGTTGCATCCCCAATCACACCACTTTTACTTAAATCTTTTGTCACCCAAGCAAAAGGTAACTTACCTTCCGCTGTTAGCAAACTACCTTCTGGTAATTCCGGAGGATACTCAGCTACAGCCCTATCCATTTTTACTTGGTTTGGCAACAAAGCCAACATAATACTAGTTTCCACATCCCCAGCGTGCATTCCCAGTTGCCCTTCTTTCGGTGTGACTAATTCTTTATAATTATTTGGCACTCGCCATGTAAATAACGGAAACACCATAAAATCATCGTATTTTACATGCAAATCCCGTGCTACCATTTGCATTACTTGCGGTTGTCCCCCGTGGGAGTTCATAAGTACAAATTTACGATAACCACTGCGATAAATACTTTCCCCTACCTCCATAATAGTTGCACTCAAAGTTTCGCTGCTGAGGGTGACAGTCCCAGGAAAATGCCAGTGTTCGTTGGATTTGCCATAATATAAGGGCGGTAAAGAATAAGCGGGAATGCTAGAGTCGAGTTTTTCTAAAGCTTTTCCTAGTACTCCCATACTGATAGCCGAATCAACAATAATTGGCAAATGAGGCCCATGTTGCTCAATGGCTCCCACTGGTTGAATAATAACTACATTTTCCTTATCAGGCATTGATTGAATATCAGTCCAAGTCAGATAGGAGAAAAAACGCTGTTCTGGAATAAAGCCGTGCATATAGAATTAAAAATGAAAAATTTAGGATTAATGCTCAAATCTGGTTGTTTCAGTTCGTTTTTTAACCCATACCACAAGCAATCTTAATGTATAACAGGTAATCAAACTTATTGTAGCCATAATCTGCTACTCATAAATCACAAGGAAAAAACTAAATTATGGAAGAGATGGCATCTATACGCACTTTATCAGTAGATATTGGCGGCAGTGGAGTTAAGACTATAGTATTAGATAATGCAGGTAATCCTACCACAGAAAGAGCGCGAACTGATACACCGCAACCAGCTACACCAGATGTTGTGATTGACGCAATTGTCGCTTTGTCACAAACACAAGGAGAATTCCACCGAGCTTCCGTAGGTTTTCCTGGTGTTGTAAGTTCTGGGGTAACAAAAACAGCAGTAAATTTACATCCTAGTTGGGTTGGATTTGATTTAGCTAACACATTAGCAAATCGTTTAGATGCGCCTGTACGTGTAATTAATGATGCAGATATGCAAGGTTTTGGTGCGATAGGTGGCAAAGGGGTAGAATTAGTTATTACTTTGGGTACGGGTTTTGGTTCCGCGTTGTTTGTAGATGGCAAGTTAGTACCAAATTTGGAAATGGGGCATCATCGGTTTCGCAGAGGAGAAACTTACGAACAACAATTAGGACGCGCAACATTAGACGCAATTGGTCAAAAAAAGTGGAACCGACGTTTGGAAAAAGCGATTGCTAGTTTAGAACACTTGTTTAATTACGACTACCTTTATATTGGTGGTGGTGAGGCAACAAAAATAAATCTTCAATTACAACCTAATGTGAAAATTATTCCTAATATAAGTGGGTTGCTAGGAGGTATTGCTTTATGGAGATAATGTTGACTGTTGAGAATTGATTGTTGATAGTTGACAGTTGACTATGTAGGTTGGGTCGAGGAACGAGACCCAACATTACTTGTTGTGCAATAAAGAAAGAAATTTGCTAGTATTTCCTTAACTCATAGAAAAGGAAAGACCCCTTGGAGAGGTTCGCCCGAACAGGAGACTTGCCATTAGTGAAATATATGGGAGTGGGCATTAGTAGGGCGAAACGTACCTGTGACGATACCGCAGTAATAAAGTGCCACATGCTTATAAAGTAAAAAGTTTGTGGAAGCTGGATGGTACCGCCGTTATATGGTTCCAGCATTGGTAATTCGCGGAACCATATTTATGAAAAATCTTGTACGCTCGCTTATCGTTTCCCTGACTCCATCGTTGACGGAAGAAGTTATTATCCGTGGATGGATATATCGTCTGCGAGAACTTTCTAAAACTACATTTATTATTCTTCGTGACTGTAGCGGAGAAGTTCAATGCGTAGCAGACTCTGCTTTGATTCGCAGTGCTTCATTAAAACTGGATGAACCTGTGGAAATTAAAGGTAAAGTTAGAGCTGATTCCAGAGCAAAAGCTGGTTTTGAAGTGGATGTATTGGAAATATCGGTTCTCAACCAAATAACTCAAACCCTTCCCTTCAATGCATCTTCTGACATCAGCGACATAGGTATTGAAACGATTTTAAATAATCGTCCTCTCTCACTTCGCAATGATGCAGTTGGGAATATTTTTAGAATACAGTCAGCTATTCTGCATTACTTCCGTCAATTCTTGCGAGAACGACATTTTACAGAGATTATCACATCTAAAATTGTCTCTAGTGGTACAGAAGGAGGAACAAATCTCTTTGAAATCAAGTACTTTGAACGTTCAGCTTACCTTGCTCAAAGTCCTCAATTCTACAAAGAACATGGAGTAGCAGGATTGGAAAGGGTCTTTGAAACTGGTCATGTTTACCGTGCTGAACCACACAAAAGTAGTCGTCACCTGACAGAATATTATTCTTTGGATTTAGAACTCGGTTTTATTGAAAGTCCAGAAGAGGTGATGCAATTAGAAAGAGAATTATTAAATTTTATTTTTGAACAACTAAATCAAAATTACTCTGATGTACTCAAAATCTACCGGGAAAAACCTCTTCCTCAGATGTTAAACGCTCCTGTCTGGGAATTTGAGGAATGTTTACAAAGATTAAATCAGCACTTTGGACGTACTGACCTGGTAGACGATTTAGACCCGGAAGCAGAACGTCAGCTTTGTCAATTAGCTGAGTTAGAAACTGGAATAGCAGCTTTATTTGTAATTGGTTTTCCCCTGACAGCGAGACCTTTTTACACTCAACCACGGGGTCAGCAAGGTGCATCCCAAAGCTTCGATTTGCTGTTTGAAGGTATTGAAATTACAACTGGTGGACAGCGACTCCATCAGAGAGAAGAGTTAGAAAAAGCACTTATTAATCGCGGTATTGACCCAATAACTTTTACAAATCACTTGCAAGTTTTTTCCATGGGGATGCCTCCACATGGAGGACTCGCAATTGGTTTGGAAAGACTGACTGCGAGAATATTGCATCTTGATAATGTTAGAGAAGCGACCCTTTATCCAAGAGATAGGTATAGGATATCACCTTAATCCCTTATTTAATATGTAATATATTGTAAATTTTGGTGAGAAACGTGAGTAAGATAGATGAAACACTAGTTTTTTTGAATACTGGTGTCAGTTGCAGAAGTGTCACATTTACAAACGTAGTATCCGCTACCAAGTATTAGTATGTAATTGTGTGGTGGTGAAAAAATAAATTCCCATTGATAACAAGCTTAACTTTCTATAGCTTGTGGGGGCTAGAGTTCAGTAGTTTGCAAAAATAATCAAATACTGAAAAACAGTATTTTGCCTGTGAATGGATACGTATTCATAAGCACTGATTGACATCGATATTAAAGTCGATGATAAAGTGTATTTTTAATAACTATACGTACCATTTGTAAAAGCTGTGCCATTTTGGCATAAATTTTGCCTGAGTTTAGTTGTATGTAATTCATACTAAGTGCAAGTAGTCGTCTGTCTAATTAGTTGTGACGTACAGAAAAGATAATACGCTTGTTTGTAAACCTATTCAGGTTGATGAAGAAAAATAGTTGATAACAGGGGAACAAACCTCAATTACTTTATATCTATCTGGAGCACCAGTTCTAGAAGTGGCGATTTTTAATGTCTAACTGTAATTAAGAGAATCTATTAAGAGCATCTATCAAGAGCATCTACTAGGAGCATCTACTAATGGCTGAAAACAAGGAACATCAAAGAGAGCGCAATCCCAAGCGCTGGAAATATTCGCATAAAATTTATTATTCAGAATATCTAAATAACTTCTGCTTGCTACCGAAAGCAACAGGAATGATACATGCTAATGGCAACTTGTCGGTTAGTGAGTACAGTTGCGAGGTATTGGCACTCGATAATCTTATACACAGCAACAGCTAGCTAATACATGGATAAAGAAATCTTGATTCTCAGAAGCCCTAATCCTGATTAGCGGCTTTATTCTCGGAGATTGCATAATTTAGGTATCTGGCTAGGAGTCTAGATACCTTTTCTTTGGATTTTGGATTTTTCGATATGCAGTACAATCAACTTAGCGACAGTGACCTTCATGTATCAGAAATTTGTCTGGGTACAATGACATACGGTCAGCAAAACACCATTGAAGAAGCTCATCAGCAGTTAGACTACGCAATTGTCCAGGGTATAAATTTCATAGATGCAGCGGAAATGTACCCAGTTCCCCCAAGGGCTGAAACTTACGGAAAAACAGAAGCTTATATTGGTGAATGGCTGAAGAAACAGCAACGAGATAAAATAATAATCGCTACTAAAATAGTAGGTGGAGGTCGTCGGTTCAAGTGGTTGCGTGGTGGTTCAACAGTTAATTCTCAAAATATCACACAAGCTGTAGATGATAGCTTAAAAAGACTACAAACAGACTATATAGATTTATATCAAATTCACTGGCCAGACCGCTATGTTCCTTTGTTTGGACAAAGTGTGTTTGACCCCAAGCAAGAAAGAGAACATACTCCGATTGCGGAACAACTAGCAATTTTTGCTGATTTAATTAAAGCTGGGAAAATTCGTTATTTGGGTTTAAGTAATGAAACACCTTGGGGAATTGCCGAATTTAGCCATGCTGCAAAGCAATTAGGACTACCTAAAGTTGTTTCGATTCAAAATGCTTATAATTTACTCAACCGTGTATTCGACTGGGGATTAGCAGAGGCTTGTTATCGGGAGAATATTGGATTATTGGCTTATAGTCCTTTAGCGTTTGGTTTTCTAAGTGGTAAATATTTAAATGATAAACCAGAGAAAACACGAATAACTTTATTTGAAGGATTTGGTCAGCGCTATTTAAAACCAAATGTAAATGAAGCTGTCGCTGCTTATATGGAAATTGCAAAGCGACATAATTTAAGTCTGACGGTATTAGCTTTGGCTTTTGTCAGAAGTCGTTGGTTTGTTGCCAGTACAATTATTGGTGCGACAAGCTTGGAGCAACTTAAAGAGAATTTGCAAAGCATAAATGTGGTTTTGAATCAAGAGATTTTAGCTGAGTTGGATGCGGTTCACAGTCGTTATCCTAATCCTGCTCCGTAGTAAGGTAATACATTAATTCTAATAGGTTGCTAAATTCATTATTTTGTAGTGCGAGCGTCTCGCTCGCTACTGCTTACAAGGCACAGCACTCAAAAGCGAGCGAGGCCAACCACTCAAAAGCGAGCGAGACGCTCGCACTACAGAAGATGCATTTTGATTTTCATGAGTTATAACTGATACGTGAATACTTACTTCCAACTTTAGCCATTTTTACTTATGGTTAGTTTTCACATGCAATTAGTTTGATTTATATGAAATAAAAGGAGAATTATTTTGGCTTTGTCTGCTCAAACAAAACACGAAATTAGTGAATACCTTGAAAGCCTTATACCTCGTGTTATAGAATCAGCAAACAAACTTACCTTAAAGGAAATCATAAATAAAAAAAATCCTTTGGTTCGAGAAATGTTTTATGACAATCCCGAAGAGTTTATTACATTTTTTGTTATGGAAAGAGTAGAACGTTCTTTTGTGACTTTAATGGGCAAAATTATAGAAAATATTGTAGAGATTTTAGTACAATCCCAAGGAGGAGAAATCATAGGTACAAAAAAAGATTGGGAACCATATGATTTAAAATGTATCTTACCAGATGGGAAAGAATACTGGCTAGAGATAAAATCAATTACAGGTCAAAATAATAGTAATCAAAACAGCATAAATAAGTATAGAGACGTCGCGGTAAAAGAGGGTAAAGAGTTTCGTTTATGCATTTATTATCCAACAAAATCAAATATTAAATCAAATAATAAAGCAGATTATATACTCATAGGAGAGGAGTTTTGGAGTTTTGTAGGTGGAGATATAGCTACTGAATCATATATCTTTAATTTAATCAGAAATATTGCTAGAGATTTTTCTTTTACTACTTTAGTCCGAACTAGAACAGAAGAGCTATTAGAGGAATATATTCGCGATAGTAAATTGGGCTAACGATGACCTGGCTGCTATGTCAAATAATCATTAACTAACTTTTGCGACGAAGAGTATAAACTCTGTATCATACATTGCTGATTTTCCAATGCTAAAGCTGTAAAGATACTTCCATATTCTTCGTTAAAACTCTCCAAAACATCGCTGACCAGTAAGTCTACTATTTGTTGTTTTTCATTTTCATTATCCACCGCAACTCTACCAAATTTAGAAATCACATTGTTTAATCTATTTACTGTCACCAACGCGAGCATTTCCTGGCACAACTCCGATTCTAAGCTCAGTTCTTCTGTCAAAATTTGAGTTTGCGTATTTGTCCATTTAGTTGCTTGATGATAACGACTGTCTTCAGCAAATTCTGGAATTTTTCGTTTAATTATTGGTCGAAATTTCCCTTTACTAGTTTCCACGTATATTGATTTTACAGGCTTTATCACCACTCCTTCCGCTTTGTTCTTATTTGGTAACTTGGGTAAACCTAAAGCTGCGGGAATGGTAGAATCAAACTCGTTGTTATACGCTATAGCTTCTTCATATTTTCCTATAAATAAAGGCTGAGCACACATCATTCCGACTTGCTGAAAAATCGCCAATGCTTTGTCAAAATCAAGATAAACTCTTTCTGAAGATTTGCTATTTTCTTCAATCGCAATATCAAAAGCACAATATTCTATCTTCGGTGAATAATACACACCTGTTTGCACTGCTTGTAAATAAGCTACAGCATGAACATCTGGGTGAGGGTACTCTCCACCAAATAGTTCTCCATATATAGTCACTCTTTGCAAAGCTGTTCTTTCTGTTTGCAAAATTTGGAAAATTTCTCTAGCTTGATTTTCTAATTTATCTTTTAGCGATTGATAATCAAAAAAATCTTCCCCTGGTGGCAAAAACTCCTTCCTTTTCGCAAAGCGTACTTCGGAACCGTCAGTACTCACGCTAAAGTTTGCACCGTGGATTTTTTCGGTCACAACCCAGTCTGTTTTCTTAAACGCTCGATAGTCTGACTCTGTAAGCTTTAACTTATCGAAATTTTCTAGTATTTTTTCGTAACTTACATGAGTCCAGTTTTCACTAATATCATCAAGCGCGTCCATAGGCGGAAATTTGGTTGTGAATATCTTGCTGATAACCCACAAAGGTGGGTTTTCCTTGTATAGCCGCGAATTCCATTCGCTAGGTTATGTAATTATAATTTGCATATCCGGGCGGGCAGGGATGCCCACCCCACAAGAGCTACATTAAAACAAGCTGTGCAAATTAGAAAATAGTTCGCTTATGAGCGAATTAACCTACGTACTCTACGACATCTTCTGTTTTAAAGCGTATTTTTGGTCTTTCTGCGCTGTGGTCTTCAGACGAGCGATATCCAGCTGGGCACACAACCACTGATTGATAACCTTTTGCTGAAAGTCCCAGTATTTCATCATACTTGGAGGGTACAAATCCTTCCATTGGGCAGGTGTCGATTCCCAGCATAGCAGCAGAGGTCATAAATTGACCTAAAGCGATGTAAACTTGTCGAATATGCCATTCCTCCATATTTAAAGGGTAAGGAGGTTTTTCCATAAAGCCTTTAACAACCCCAGCGAACTTTTGCAGGTTTTCGACTGGTACTTGTTGAACTTCTGCCATACGCTCAACATAACGGTCTACATATGCTGCATCTAGGTCTTTTTTGATAGCAAATACCACCAAGTGGGATGCGTCAACAACTTGAGTTTGTCCCCAGGAATGTGGTAACAATTGACTACGTATTTCTGGGTTGCGGACAACGAAGAATTTCCAAGGTTGTAGCCCAAAGGATGAGGGGGCTAGTACCATACTTTGTTCTAATGCGTGCCAGACATCATCGGGAATTTTTTTGCTGGAGTCAAATTTCTTAGTTGCATAGCGCCATTTCAGCTGCTGGAGAACGGAATCAGGGGTGGATGTAGTACCCATAAAGAAGCTTGCGAATATTTGATTACCACATACAAAGATATACTGACTCAGGCGTTTTGGTTAACGAATTGTTACGAATTACTTCTTCCTTCTTCCCTTTTTGTTCTTCCTTATTCTTCCTAATACAATTAGAATAAATCTTTTAGAGATTCCACGGATTAAGATTATTGCCCATGAGTACCCCCAAACGCCGTTACCACATTTCAACCATCGGTTGCCAAATGAATAAAGCCGACTCCGAGCGCATGGCTGGTATTTTAGATGACATGGGCTTTGAGTCTTCGGAAGACCCTAATATAGCTGATTTAATACTTTTCAATACTTGTAGTATACGAGAAAACGCGGAGCATAAAGTATATTCATTTTTAGGTAGACAAGTCGCACGCAAGCAAGAAAAGCCTGATTTAACGCTGATTGTTGCTGGTTGTGTAGCTCAACAAGAAGGAGAAACTTTATTACGACGGGTTCCAGAATTAGATTTAGTTATGGGTCCCCAACACACTAACCGTCTGCAAGATTTACTCGAAGAAGTTTTTCAGGGTAACCAAGTAGTCGCGACCGAGCCTATCCATATAATGGAGGATATCACCAAACCTCGTCGGGATAGCACTGTTACCGCTTGGGTGAATATAATTTACGGTTGCAACGAACGCTGTACTTATTGTGTTGTTCCTAACACACGAGGTGTCGAGCAGTCCCGTACTCCAGATGCAATTCGTGCGGAAATGGAAGAGTTGGGACGTTTGGGTTACAAAGAAGTAACCTTGCTGGGACAAAATATTGATGCTTATGGACGAGATTTACCAGGAGTAACACCGGAAGGTCGTCATCTACATACCCTGACAGATTTACTTTATTACGTTCATGATGTATCAGGAATCGAGCGTATTCGCTTTGCCACATCACACCCCCGTTACTTCACAGAAAGGTTAATTAAAGCCTGTGCTGAACTTCCTAAGGTATGCAAACATTTTCATATACCTTTCCAATCTGGGGATAACGAAGTCTTAAAGAAAATGTCACGGGGTTATACCCACGAAAAATACCGTCGAATAATTGCTAAAATCCGCGAGTATATGCCAGATGCTTCTATTAGTGCGGATTCAATAGTCGGTTTCCCTGGGGAGACAGAAGAACAATTTGAAAATACCCTGAAACTTGTAGAGGATATTGGCTTCGACCTATTAAATACTGCTGCATACTCCCCTCGTCCAGCCACACCCGCAGCTTTGTGGGACAATCAATTATCCGAAGAAGTAAAACGCGATCGCCTGCAAAGGATAAATAATTTAGTGTCGATAAAAGCGGCTGAACGCTCCCAGAGATATATGGGACGTGTGGAATCTGTACTAGTGGAAGACCAAAACCCCAAAGATAATACCCAAGTGATGGGACGTACAGATGGTAACCGCTTGACGTTCTTTAAGGGGGATATTAGCGAACTAAAGGGAAAATTAGTCCAGGTGCAAATTACCGAAGTTCGTGCATTTAGCTTGACAGGTGAAATTGTCCCAGTGCGTGAAACAGTCCTTGTCCCCTAAACCAAACCATACCTGAATGTGTAGAGACGCGATTAATCGCGTCTCTACATAATCTGTGATTCTTACATATACGCCTCTCTCCAAAGGTAGAAAATTTTGACTTTGATGTTTTCCTGGCTACCGACAATTTCACTAAGTTAAGAGAAAATGTAATGCAAATAGCCGTTCGTTGTGATAGGCTTATCTGAATTTGTGGAGTGACAGAGGTACTTTAAAATGAGCAAGCAGCGGGTGGGGTTGCTATTTGGTGGTCGTTCGGGGGAACATGAAGTTTCGATAAAGTCAGCACGGGCTATAGCGTTTGCCTTAAGTGCGGAAGGAAACGCAAACAAATATGAAATAATACCCTTCTATATCCAGAAAGATGGAGCTTGGCAAACACCAGAAGTCGCGCAACAAATCTTAGATTCTGGTGTTGCTTTACAAATAGAAGGCACCAAACCAAAACTGTGGCAATTTCCTTCAAAAGCTGAAGAAGTGGATGTTTGGTTCCCAATTCTCCACGGTCCAAACGGAGAAGACGGCACCATCCAAGGATTGCTTACTCTAATGCAAGTACCTTTTGTTGGTTCTAGCGTACTAGGTTCATCAGCAGGAATGGATAAAATAGCCATGAAAACCGTCTTTGCACAAGCAGGACTTCCACAAGTCAAATACATGGCCATCAACCGTTCTCAAATATGGTCAAACCCTTGTGTATTTCCAAAATTGTGCGACGAAATTGAAACCACACTGGGTTATCCCTGTTTCGTCAAACCTGCAAACTTAGGGTCAAGCGTAGGTATTGCCAAAGTGCGAACTCGTCAAGAATTGGAAGCAGCTTTAGATAGTGCAGCCAGTTACGACCGCAGAATAATCGTAGAAGCAGGTGTAGTTGCACGAGAAGTAGAATGTGCAGTTTTGGGTAACGATAACCCCAAAGCTTCAGCAGTAGGGGAAATCACTTTCAGTAGTGATTTTTATGACTACGAGACAAAATATACAGAAGGACGTGCGGAAATTTTAATACCTGCTCCCATCCCAGAAGAAATAGCTCGTGAAGTGCAAGAAAAAGCGCTACAAGCATTTGCAGCCATAGATGCAACAGGATTTGCACGGGTAGATTTTTTCTACGTAGAATCAACAGGAGAAGTATTAATAAACGAAATAAATACCCTACCAGGATTTACATCAACAAGTATGTATCCTCAGATGTGGGCATATAGTGGAATTCCCTTTACAGAACTAGTTGACAATTTGATTAAATTAGCGCAGGAAAGGGGAGTGGGGAATGGGGAGTAGGGAGTGGGGAAAACTTGCTCTTTACAAAATTTGGCAATATTTGAGTGATTATAGTGGCTTTAATATTTAAAAAGCTACTAAAATAATCTGCCTTTATACGGATAGAAATTTTGTTCACTTATCCAGTACAATCATTGGCTATGAGTGTACATATCTGAAGATAATCATGGAGAAAAATCAGGCTGTACAGAATAAAACGTCTGTTAAAAAGACGCCCTCTGGTGAAGCGAAAAGTTCTAATTTTAAACTTCCTGGTAACTGGAGTATTCTGCTAAATTTATTAGAACGCTACCCCTGGCTCCCAGTCACTGGTTTATTGGGACTTTTTCTTGGTGGTGGAACAATTGCTCTGTACAGCCTAGGTTATGTTGGTAATCCACAACAAACCCAAAAGCCTAAAACAACTATACAAGCCCATGAGTCAACAGAGGTTGAGGTTGAAGAACCAGTTCCGGTAGCAGCACAACCAACACAAATGCCAGCTAAAGATAGTGATAATCCTATAGCTTTATGGATGATAGCTGCTATTGCTCTAAGTTGTGGCGGAGGTTGCGTACTAATTTTGCGAATGTTGAGCCAGCAAAAATCTCAAGCGCAAAGACCTCAGAAAACAGTTAATCGCTACCAAGCAAGAGTATCACAACGTCGTCAAAGTACACGAGATACATTTGGCTCGTCGAGAATGGAAACACGTTCTCAACCACAGAGAAAACCTTCGATTTTTGTCCCACCACAACCAAGGATGCAAAATCATCCAGTGTTTGTCCCACCTCAAGTAATACAAAGCGCAGTGATGGCAATGCCTAGACCACGACCAACAGTAACCGTTTTGCCACCAGAAACCAACTATCAGCAAAAGAAAAACAGACAATCCCTAGCTGAAATGATGGATATTCGCAAGGAAAATCCTTTATCTTCTATATTAAAGAAGCATTAATCAAACCTTCATAATTAATATTTCATAGAAGGTATCAATCTAACTGTAATTTTAAAAAAACGCAAAAGTATTTGCTGAAAGCTATGCTGCTTCAGCTTTTTTTATTATATAGGTTTGTAGTTGGGCTTTAGCCCCACTTATATCAATACTGCTCGCTTAAGCTCGAAAATACGAAAATTCGTAGGTTTGGTTGAGGAACGTTCGCGTAGCGTCCGCTTCGGATAACCCAACAAGCGACCGAAAAGTTGGGTTTCCGTTATTCCTCAACCCAACCTACAAAAATCCTTAACCGAGCACTATTGCCACTTGTATATAACATGGCGCTAAAGCGCTACTACGAACCTTTTACTAGAGATTATACTGAGATTTTTAAGTGCAAGAGGTAAGTATATTATGTAATTCTCCTGACGTAGGTAATATTTTATTTAGTTAAAATATTTCTTAATATATCACTCGCTGCGTGGTAGTGGTGTATTTAAATACTAGATAAATGCCTTGGATAATTTATATTATCTGCAAATCTAAGCTGCAAATTTTTATTTGGTAAAAATTTGTGGTGTTATCACTTTAAGTATCGTTTGACTATAAATGTAGCAAATTGTTTAGGAGAGAAGATTTTTCTTTAAAAAATCAAAAAATGATGCTCTCGTAAAAAAAAACTTTGTGGCACAAAATTGTCAAAACTTGACTTGATAAATAAACTCTAAACAGTTTGGTCAGTAAATCTAAATTTATGAAATCATTGGACAAACAAAATCTTTTAAAGCAAGAAGTTCTTTTACACCGCATTGCCAATCGTATCCGTCAATCGCTGGAGTTAAAAGAAATATTAAATGCAATGGTTGCGGAAGTCCGTACATACTTAGATACTGACCGCGTTAAAGTGTACCAATTTAACTGTAGTGGTAGCGGTGTTGTAGTTGCAGAATCGGTTGCAGAAAATCGATTACCATCACTGATGGGTTTACATTTCCCTGCTGATGATATCCCCCTATATGCACGAGAATTATTTGTCCGTGCAAGACAAAGAAGTGTTGTAGATTTGGCAACACATGAAATTGGTATAAGCCCCCTTAATTCTCTTGAAACTGGAGAAGAGAACGAGAGTCAAGACATCCGTTATCGTCCTGTTGACCCTTGTCATGTTGAATATTTAACTGCAATGGGAGTAAAATCTTCAATAGTAGTACCCATTGTTTTAGAAGGTCAGCAAACAGGAAAATATCAGCCACCTTCATTACCTGAAAAAGCTCAACTATGGGGACTTTTGGTATCACATCATTCAGAGTCGCGTAAGGTTTCTGAAGACGAACTGCAACTTATCCAAGCAGTAGTAGACCAAGTATCTGTGGCTATTACTCATTCCATTTTACTCAACCAAGTGCGAGAACAGGTACGCCAAGAAGCGAGTGTTAACAGCGTCACAAAGTTACTTTACGCTACTCCCACGGTCAAATTACAACCAGCTTTAGAAGAAGCGGTCGCAAATTTTGATGGTTCTGGAGGAAGACTGTATTTACTGGCAGAAGAAGAGGAGTCTGTAGAAATTTACACTTGTGGGAATCAACCGGAGCTTTTAGATAGGGAACAGGGACGAGTTATTGAAGAAAATCTCATTTGGCAAAAATATCTATACTCAGTACTCCAACAATCTCCCGACCAAACAGGTTATAAACCTTGGTCTGTGCAGTGGATGCGAAGCATTTATGATTTGGCTGAGACGAAAAACGAAGAAGTAGTAAACAGTGACCTTTGGGTAATTAATGATTTATATAGAGAACCACTTTTTCGCACTATAGCTCCTTTTTTCCAGTCTAGTAAAATTCGCAGCCTCTTAATTACTCCCCTGGTTTACGGTACCTCTGTTGTGGGTTGCTTGACTATTTTCCGTGATGAAGTAGACACCGAAATTCTTTGGGCCGGGTATCACAATCCTGATACAAGACAATTAATGCCTCGACAGTCGTTTGAAATCTGGAAACAAGTCAAAAGTAATCAAGCGCGAGCTTGGACTGAAGCAGAAGTGAAATATGCTCAAGTTTTGGGAGAGCGTTTTTCAACCGCTATCAAACAATATCGTCTTTATCAAAGAATACAAGCACTGAACGCTAATTTGGAACAACAAGTACAAGAGCGTACTAATCACTTAAAACAGACTCAGATACAATTGATTCAAAGTGAAAAAATGTCTAGTTTAGGGCAGCTTGTAGCTGGTATTGCCCACGAGATTAATAACCCAGTTAATTTTATTTATGGCAATATTAGTCATGTTTATAACCATACTCAAGCAATATTAAATTTGTTATCTAGTTATCAAAAAAATTGTCCACAAGTGACAGAAACATTAAAGGAAGAAATTGAAAAATCAGACATAGATTTTGTCACTAAAGATTTACCAAATTTGTGTGAATCAATGAAAGTAGGAGCAGAGCGTATTAGTAAAATTGTTACATCTCTAAGAACTTTTTCGCGTTTTGACCAATCAGAGATTAAAAGTGTAGATATTCACGAAGGCTTAGAAAGTGCGTTATTACTTTTGCAACATCGACTGCAAACAGATTCAAGTGAAGATAAAATAGAAATCATCAAAAATTATGGCAAAATTCCTTTAGTTGAATGTTTTGCTAGTTTATTAAACCAAGTATTTATGAATTTGCTAGCTAACTCAATTGATGAATTACAGTCATGTTATAAATATGGAGGCGAAAAAACTAGAAGGACAATTGAAATTAAAACTAAGTATCTCAATAAAAAATGGGTACAAATTTTTATTAAAGATAATGGTAAAGGAGTGCCTAAGAATATACAAAAAAAATTATTCGACCCATTTTTTACAACCAAACCAGTTGGTAAAGGTACAGGTTTAGGTCTTTCAATTAGCTATCAAATAATTGAACGTCACGGGGGTAAATTATATTGTTATTCAGAAACAGGTAATGGAGCAGAATTTATTATAGAAATTCCTATAAAGTTAAATTCTCGACTATGCGAAGCTGAATTATATATTGAAAAAACTCAACAATAAATATTTTATAATTAGACTTAATAAAATAATGGACTATTTTCTATGGTAAAATTACACGAAAAGCAGATTTTAATAGTTGATGATAGTCCAACAAATGCAGCCGCTTTATTAGCAATACTACAACAGGCTGGTTTTTATGTAGTAATTGCTAATGATGGTAAAAATGCATTAAAAAAAGCAATAGAAATTTTACCAAATTTAATCCTGTTAGATGTAATGCTACCAGAAATGGATGGGTTTGAAATATGCCTCCATCTCAAAGAAATGCAGGAAACTCAAGATATTCCAGTTATTTTTATGACTGCATTATCGAGAATAGAAGATAAAGTCAAAGGATTGAGTTTAGGTGCGGTAGATTATGTCACAAAACCTTTACAAAAAGAAGAAGTTGTTGCACGAGTAAATGTTCATCTAAAATTGAGCAATTTAAATAAGCAATTAGAAAAGCAGAGTAGAGAGTTAAAAGTCGCATTAGCACAGCTTCAAGAATCTCAAATTCAATTAATACAAAACGAGAAAATGTCTACACTTGGGCAATTAGTTGCAGGGGTTGCTCACGAAATTAATAATCCAGTGGGAGCTATTACAGCTAATTCTGTTTATGCATCGACTTATGTTAATGATTTAGTTAATCATTTGCGTCTTTATCAGCAAAAAGCGACTGATGAAGAAATTAGCGCTCATGCACAAGAAATAGAGTTAGATTTTTTAGTTGAGGATTTATCTAGTATTTTGAATACAATGCAATCAAGTGCGTTAAGAATCAAAGATATTAGTGAATCTTTTAGAGTATTTTCTCGTAACGATACTGAAGATAAAGTTGCTTTTGATATTCATGAAGGATTAGAAAGTACACTATTAATTATTAAACATAGATTGAAAGCGGTTGATAAGTATCCAAAAATTGAGGTAATAAAAGATTATGCAAACTTACCAGAAATTAATTGTTTTCCTGGACCATTAAATCAAGTATTTATGAACTTATTAATAAATGCAGTTGATGCCTTAAGGGATTGCCATAAAAAACATAAAAAGACCAATAGTAAACCACAAATACAAATAAGGACTGTATTAGACAATGAAAAAAAACATATTGTAATTTATATTCAAGATAATGGAATGGGAATTCCTGAAGAAATCCAAGAAAAGATTTTTGGATATGCTTTTACTACCAAACCTGTTGGTAAAGGTACTGGTTTAGGTTTAGCAATTGCACAGCAAATTATTACCGAAAAACATGGTGGTTCTTTAGAAGTCACCTCTCAACCAGGTGAAGGAGCTGAATTTGTAATTAGTCTACCATTATAATTTTTCAAAACTAAAAACTAAAAACTAAAAACTAAAAATGCTACCTTCTCTTGATTCAGTTCTCAAAAGTATTAACTTAGGTCAGTCATTACTTGATGCTCCGGTAGAGGATAATCGACAACGTTTACTCAGTTTTCCTATTGGTACATTTGGAAATAGTTTAATTCCGCTAGAAAAAATTACAGAAATTATGCGGATAAATATAGATGAAATTTTAAGTGTTCCAGAAACACCTAGTAGTGTTTTAGGTGCTTATAATTGGCGTGGTGAAATGTTGTGGTTAATCGATTTAGAGCATATGATTGGTGGTACGCCACTTTATGAACAAGTACCATTATTGCAACAACCAATAGCAATTGTTCTCCAAATTGATAATCATTGCTTTGGAATCGTTGTGAAATCAGTGAATGAAATTGAACTTCACGATATGGGAGAAATGTTACCAGCAAAACCAGGTTCATTTTCACCACAGTTACTCTCTTTTATTACAGGATATTTGCCTAAAGGGTCAACAGTTTTTAACCCAGAATCCATTGTTCAGTTTTTCTTGTAAGGAGGGAGGGAAGCAATTCGCAATATGCCGAAGCTGCACGCTGCGCGAACGCAATTCGCAATTCGCAGTTACCAATTCCCCACTTACCATTCCCCATTCCCCACTCCCCACTCCCCATTCCCCACTATAAATTAGGAAATAGTTATGACTACTGAATTAAATTTGAATGAAAATACTACTGTGAAATCTCCAAATAAAACTCAAACTCGGAAAAAATCGATTCCGACTACGAGTAATTCAGAAAAAACAGAATCAAATTCCACTGAAAAAACATTTGACCAAACAGTAGAAATAAAGAAAACTAAACAGCCACAAGTCAATGGTTTGATTTTGGAAGATATGCTTGCATCTTTAAACAAGCAAGTCGCAGAAATTGCCCCAAAAATGCAAAAAGCGTCTTCAGTTGACGAGCTTTATAGAATTGCTGTCAATACTATCCGCGATGCTTTGGGGACTGAACGGGTGTTGATTTATAAATTTGATGGAGAAATATCTGGTCTTGTTGTTGGTGAGTCTGTGGCTCGTGGTTTTACACCCGCAATGCGAGATGGTATACCAATGGTAGTTTTTGGCTACGAGCAAGCTACAGATTATGAAAAACAATTTGTGATTCGCTACGACAATGTAGAAACTGTTCAGCTAACTCCAGACCAGCGTAAACTTTGGGAGCAGTTCCAAATTCAAGCAAGTTTAAATATATCCTTACATCTAGATGGCAAAATTTGGGGAGTATTATCCGTTCAGCAATGTTCTAATCCCCGAATTTGGCAAGAGCAAGAAATTACTTTCCTCAATCAAATTGTGCGCGATTTATTGCTCTGTCTGCAGCCATTACAATTTCAAGCACTGCTACGAGAACGCTCAGAACAAGAAAAATTAGTTGCTAGAATTACCCAAAAAATTGGTCAGTCGCCAAATTTTGAAAACCTTTTCCGTTTCGCGACAGTAGAAATTCGTCGTCTTCTCAAGTGCGACCGTGTTGGTATTTACCATTTTCATGAAGATTGGAGTGGTGAGTTTATTGCGGAATCAGTAGGTCAAGGTTGGGTTTCGGTAGTAGATGCACAAGAGCGTGATACTAGTTTACGCGGTCACTTATCAGAATATGACCGTTGTACCGTTAAAAACTTGTCTGTGTCATCGACAGCACAAGAAGCAGACACCTACATGAAAGATACTAAAGGTGGTGAATATGCTCGTGGACAAAGGTTTAAGCAAATCGATGATATTTATACAATGGGCTACGCACCATGTTATCTAGAAACTCTAGAGAAGTATCAGTGTCGAGCTTACATTGTGATACCCCTGTTTGTTGAGAACAAGCTGTGGGGATTATTGGCAGCATATCAAAACTCTGGCCCCCGTGCTTGGCAAGAATCAGACGTTAACTTTATGCTCCAGCTTGGTTCACCTTTGGCTGTGGCAATCCAGCAAATGGAAGCACAGATAAAAATTGATGAATCCTCTAAACAAATTGAGCGTTCTGCAGCTCGTGAACAGGCTTTAGCTCGGATTACTACTCGTTTGTCCCGGACAATGGAATTGGAAGCAGTTTTTCGGTTATCAGGACAAGCACGAGAGAATTTAGCAAATGAGCGTATTGATACAATTTTTAAAATCGCTACCCAAGAAACGCGGCAAATGCTCGCTTGTAGCCGCATAGCTTTGTATCAATTTAGTCCAAGCTGGAGCGGACATTTTGTTGCCGAATCTGTTGCTAGTGGTTGGAATCGTGTAATAGACCTAATTCCCATAATCGATGATTCTCACTTGCAAGAAACTCAGGGTGGTCGTTATAAAGAAAACAATTCTTTGGTCGTTAATGATATTTACACTATTGGACATTCTCCTTGCCATGTGGAACTTTTGGAGCAAATGGAAGCTAGAGCGTATATAATTGTGCCAGTATTTACGGGTGAGAAGTTATGGGGTTTGTTGGGAGCCTATCAAAACGATAAAGCAAGAGTTTGGGAAAAAGGTGAATTAAGCTCCCTTACTCAAGTAGGGATTCAAGTAGGGATTGCTCTCAAACAAGTAAAATATTTAGAAGATGTTAGACAACAATCAGAACAGCTTTCTAAATTGGCTGAGCGAGAAACTAATTTTGTGCAATTTATCTTCAAAATTGGACAGCGAATTGTCGAACGCTTGCAACAAAAGAATTTTAATCCCGATACTCTGTTTCGTTCTATTACTCAAGAACTGCGGCAATTACTTAGTGTTGACCGCGTTGTTATTTATCGCTTTAATCCAGATTGGAGTGGTGAATTTATTATCGAAGATGTTGGTAGTGGCTATCTCAAGTTGGCTGGTAGCGATATGGCAGTAATTGCTGACCCAGTTTTACAAGAAAGTTCTGGAGGTCGCTATCGTAAAAATGAGCCGAGTGCAATTAGTGATATTGATTCATCAGCCGATTTGACTTTCAGTCGCGAAGCTTTGGAAGAATGGGGTGCAAAAGCTTATATTGCTGCACCTTTATTTAAAGGAGACCAACAACTTTGGGGTTTGTTGCTGACTTATCAAAATAACTCACCACGTCAATGGGAAGAAGGTGAAGTCAACTTACTTATTCAAGTAGCGACGCAATTAGGTATTGTATTACAACAATCAGAGTATTTGGAACAACTGGAAATTCAGTCGCAACAACTCAGCGAAGCCGCAAAACGGGAAAAGCTAGCCAATGAAGCTCTACAACATGATGTTGCTCAACTGTTGTCTGCCGTACAACCAGCACTCCAAGGAGATTTAACCGTCCGCGCTCCTATTACTGGGGATGAAGTAGGTAAAATTGCTGATACTTACAACAATACTTTGGAGAACTTGCGACAGTTAGTTATGCAAGTACAGCAAGCCTCTGAAGCAGTCGCAGGAACTTCGCAAAACAGCGAATCTTCGATTGTGGAACTCGCGAACCAAGCACAACAACAGTTTCAAGCTCTTTCTCAAGCTGTAGAGCAAATTCAAGAGATGGTAGCTTCCACAGAAGCAGTTGCTACCAGTGCTAGGCTTGTTGAAGAAGCTGTACAAAAGACAAATCAGACTGTCAAAGAAGGTGAAACTGCCATGAACAAAACCGTGGACGGAATCACAGCCATTCGCGAAACTGTTGCAGAAACTAGCAAGCGAATTAAACGCCTCAGTGAATCCGGTCAAAAAGTTTCTCGTGTCGTTAATCTTATCAGTAATTTTACGACTCAAACTCAAATTTTGGCATTAAATGCAGCAATCGAGGCAACCAAAGCAGGAGAACACGGAAAAGGATTTGCTGTAGTTGCTGATGAAGTACGCTCTTTAGCCGGACAATCTGCCGAAGCAACCGCTGAAATTGAAGAATTAGTGCAGGAAATTCAAGCTGGTACTACTGAAGTTGCAGCAGCAATGGATACAGGTATTCATCAAGTTGTTGAAGGTACTAAATTAGTTACAGAAGTCCGTCAGCAATTAAATGCAATTGTGGAAGCAACCACTCAAATTAGCGAATTGGTAGACAGGATTACCCAAACTACCCAAGTACAAAATCTACAGTCTCAGTCAATTACTCAAACTATGACTGATGTTGCAGGAATTGCGAATAAAACCTCTGCTGATTCCATCCAATTATCTACCTCATTTAAGGAACTATTAGCAATGGCGCAAGATTTACAACTCAGTGCAAGTCAGTTTGTTGTGACTCGCGTTTCTCAGGTGGAAACCAACGAATAAGGGACTTCCATTACAAAATGTACTTGTTTTGTGGGATGGGCTGGAAGCCCGTCCATATTGAGCAAGACAGGGCTTGCGATGCCCACCCCACAAGATGCATCAAAAATTCATAATTTATAATTAAATGCCAGATTCAAACTATAAAGCACAGCTTTTTGAACACTTTTCCTTGGAAGCTCCTGAACTTCTAAATATGATTGAGGAAGCATTACTAAGTTTACAAGCAGAGTCTAGTAATATTGAGCAAGTTGGCACTTTGATGCGAGCAACTCATACTCTGAAAAGTATTGCAGCTACTTTAGGGTTAGAGACGGTGAAAAATATTGCCCACTCTCTTGAGGATGTTTTCCGAGCAATTCAAACATCGTCGGTAATTATTGATACAGAAATCCAGGGATTATTTTTTGAGAGTTACGAGTGCTTACGCGACCCATTGATGGCAGAACTGACTGGTTCCCATGTGGACGAAAATAATATCATGGAAGTTTTTTCTGGGGTTTTTTCGCGTTTGCAAGGGAAGTTAGGAAATTATCTAGTTCCAGAGTCAGAAATAGAGGCAACTGGTGAAATCAGTTTTGAAAGTATTAGGATGCTACTTCAGGGCAGTATCATTCCTGAACTTGAGAAAACTGCAAATGCGATCGCACTAGCAAAGCGCAAGGAAACTGATACTATTGTTAGGCAGACAGTGGAAATGTTTCGTGGATATGGACAAGCAATAGGAATTCCTGGTTTTTTGACTATTGCCGAGAGGACAATGGCCGCTCTTGAACAGAACCCAGGGGCTACTCGTACAATTGCGCGTTTGGCATTGGAGGATTTTCGTTTATGCTGTGCAGAAATTATTGAACATAATAATCCCCAAACCGTATTTGAAGAAAAAGCTTTACTACAACTTGCTTCTTTAAACAACAGTATAGAGGAGGAGTTTGCAGCAGTCATTAAAAATGAAGAACAAAAGGAAAAAGTGATTTCTTCAAAAAAGGATACCATAGTAAGAAACTTAGATAAAATTAAAGCCTTTGCTCCTTTAAGCAGTTTAAAGCAAAACTCAACAACTAACGAGCTATTAGAATCTTTACCCGTTTCAGAATCTATATCAGAAGAAATAAATACTACTCTTACTACTGCAAGTCCCCCAAAAATTGTGAGGGTAAACGTAGACCACCTCGAACAATTAAACTACTTAAATGCGGAACTACTAACAAATCAAAATCGTCAGTTCTTGCAAGATGGTAAAATGCGAAATTCCTTACGTAAATTGCTTAGTCGTTTAAAACAATTTCAGCAGATGTTCGGCGATTTACAGGAGTGGTCAAATCCATTAATAATGCATTATGGATTACAATATGAAAAGACTATAAATTTTGTCAACTCGGCTTTACCTAGTCAAAATACTGATGAATTTGATGCTTTAGAACTGGATTCTTTCAGTGAGTTTAAAGCATTAATTCAAAATTTTTTGGAAGAAGCAGCAGAACTAGAACAAGACGTTGACACTATTGAACAAGTAAATCGCCAAACGACACAACTATTAAAAAAACAGCAGAAATTACTCACAAACTCTCGTGATGTGCTTTTAGAAGCAAGAATGCTTCCTTTAGGTAATATATTAAATCGCCTTTATCCCGTTTTAGAACAGTTACAGAAAAAATATAAAAAAGTTATAAAATTAAACATAAAAGGTTCTGAAGTACTAGTAGATAAAGCAATAGCAGAACGCCTTTACGAACCACTTTTACATCTTGTAAGAAATGCTTTTGACCACGGTATAGAAGCAACAGAAGTAAGAGAAATGCGTGGGAAGCCAGCAATTGGTAAAATTGAAATTCGCGCTTACTATCAAGGTAGTCAATTAATTATTGACGTTTGTGATGATGGAGAAGGGCTAAATTTTGATGTTATCCGACAACATGCTATAGAGCGTGGATTGATTAGTCTTGAAACAAGCCGTAATAAAAATGAATCTCAACTAACAGAATTACTTTTTGAACCAGGTTTTTCCACAACCAAACAAGTTAACGATATATCAGGACGTGGTGTAGGACTTGATGTTGTAAAAGTGCAACTCCATGCTATTCAAGGTTCTGTTGCCGTAAATACTGAAAATCAAAAAGGTACAACATTCTCGTTACAAATACCCTTAAGTCTAAGCATCAATAAACTTTTAGTTTGTCAAGCAGGAGAAAAAGTTTATGCTTTAGCATCTGATACCATAGACCAAATTATTTTACCAAAAACAGAACAAATTCAATATTCAGAACATGGTAGAGTTTTGCGTTTAGCAAAAAATTTGACTAACAATAAACTCGATGAAGGAGAACTGATACGTATTTATAGACTAGAAGAAATTCTAGATTATTCCAGTCGTCAACCCGCAGAAATTACTTCCAAAACTCAAACAGTAGATAGTAATACAGTGCTGCCATTATTAATTGTAGTTTGCCAAGAGCAATTACTAGCATTGGAAGTAGATAGAATTATTTGGGAACAAGAATTAGTAATTCGTCCTTTCAGCAAGTTAGTACCAACTCCTGGATATGTTTACGGAGGGACAATTTTGGCTGATGGTAGACTAACATTGGTAATCAACGGTGCTGCATTATTAGACCATATTATTCATCAAGAAATACAAATGGTACAATCCTGGAAAAAAGCGTGGAAATCAGCACCTTCTAGATTTTTGCCAACAAATTTACAACCAAAATCAAAACCACTGTTGCCAGTAAAATTAGAAAGCCGAAAGCGTACAGTAATGATTGTTGATGACTCAGTAACACTGCGTCAAGCGTTAATCTATACACTTCAAAAAGCTGGTTATCAAACTTTTCAAGCTCGTGATGGTTATGAAGCAATATCCAACTGTCAAGCACATCCCCAAATTGATTTAATTATTTGTGATATTGAAATGCCACGCATGAATGGGTTTGAATTTCTAGCTCACCGTGCATCTGATAATAATTTATCCTCAATCCCTATTTTGATTTTGAGTTCTCGTACTGCAGTTAAACATCGTCAATTAGCACTTAAGTTAGGAGCTTCTGCTTATTTAACTAAACCTTATTCTGAACAGCAGTTAATATCAACAATTACTCAGGTTTTTTCATCAAAAGGAGCAAAATTTATTTATTCCTAGGAGATACCCCTGTAAAGACGTGACGTGTCAATAGACGTGACATATCAAGAGACGTGACATGTCACGTCTCTACATTATCAGAATTTGTAATTAATTAAATTAGAATAATAAAAATGAACCAATCATTAGTCGGCAATAAATATATCACATTTAAAGTCTATACCTATATTTTGGCTTTACCTGTTGATAGTATTTTTAAAGTTGTTGCTTGTCCTTCTCATCTGAGCAAGACACTTTGGGAAGCACAACTCGCTCAAATGGGTCAACGTACCGTAATGCTTATTAATCTCCATTCTTACCTTGACCCAAATTATAATCCAAGCCAACAGGAAAATGATAACTCTAGTAATTTTCTTATTATTGCCCAAGGAAGTTCAGACGAATTATACGGTATTCAAGTAGATGCACCACCGAACATGCTTACGATTGATGAAGCGAATATTCAACCTGTACCAAAATCATTCCACAATATTGGTTTACCAATTTGGATAAGTCAAATTGCCATTATTAACCAGAAAAATGAACCAATTACTATTTTAATGTTGGATATAAACCAAACATATACTAGCAGAAAATGAAAAAACAGTGGGAATGATAACATATTTATATTGAAAACAGCCTTTCATATAAAGCTAAAAGTTTGACTAAAAGGATGTTTTTTTCATTTATCTATTCTATGATAGATATTTGGTGATTTTGGAATCCTAAATTTAGATTTTGGATTCATTTTAGTTGTAATTAATGTTACCTGATTAATATCTTTTTAGCAAAATGTTGTAGCACAATTAAAGCTTATGTACCAGACAGTAGAAGACAAACAAAGCATTCAACATGAGACTTTTGGTAGCAAATATTTGACTTCATCCCAGCGTAAATTATTACAAAACAAACTGCAAGAAAATTTACCTGAGTTATATCGTCAGCGAATCGAAATTATGTTGCTGGTGGATGAAGGGAAATCTCAAGCAGAAATTTGCCAAAGCTTGGGGTGCTGTCCTGCAACAGTTAGACATTGGATGCACATAGCTCGTGCGGGAATGGCACATCAATGGCAAGATTGTCCAATTGGCCGTCCCAAAATAATTAACGAAAAATATTTGCAGCGTTTAAAAGAACTCCTGAGCAATAGCCCCCGCGATTATGGCTATGCATTTGGAAGGTGGACAGCGAATTGGCTGCAAAAACATCTCGCAAAAGAATTTGGGGTAGAAGTGAGTGACCGTCACCTCAAGCGATTGTTAAAGCGAATGGGACTATCAACACTAACGAAGCCTAATAATATAGTAGAAGATAGTGCCCAAAAAGCTAGCGAGTCAAAAATGTTAATTCGCGATTTGATATCAGACTCGTCAGAATTGTTATCAGTCAATACAGATGTTCATGGTGGAAAATATAGTACATCGGCTGGTTATTTGCCTGGATATCAACAGTGTTTTGGGTCGTTTGCTTTCCAAAAAGAAATTTTAGCTTTACCACCAGGTTGGCCAATATAAGAGACCCCACTCCCCCCAGCACAAGAAACCCCACCCCCAACCCCCTCCCCCTAGGGGGGAGGGGGCTACGAAAAATAGAAGAAATAGTTGATTTTTTATCGCCGATGGTATGTATTATACATCGTAGCCCCCTCCTCGCTTGCGGGGAGGGGGTTGGGGGTGGGGTTTTCTTGGGTTGGGAGGTGTGATTTTCTTGGGTTGGAGGTGTGATTTCTTAACCTTCTTCGATTTTGTCCAAAGCCTTTTTGACTTTGAAAAGAACTCTTAAATACTCCCTCTGACTATTCCAAGCGGAACGGGGTAATAAAGGGACAGGAGGTTGTATTTTTGAAGGAGAATTATTTAAATCTTGAATCATAACGTTACTAATTGTCCTATTTTTTCCCAGCTTTGAGGCCATTGGACTTTATCTGCTGTAAAGCGAAGTGGGTCATTTTCTGTTAAAGGTGTATCAATGGGTTCTTCAATTAAAGCAAACTCACCATTATCAAAAGGATTTCCTGGAGCTTGATGTTTAACAAAGACTCGCTCGCGAATACCCTGTTTTGCTTGTGTCAGAGCACGATGATGACAGTAAGGATTATTTCCCCGTTTATTAAAGAAAACATGAGCAGTCCAACTACAGCCACCACGACATAATTCGGCAAATTCGCAACTTTTACAAAAACCCCATAAATGTTCCGTACCTTTGGGTGTACCAGCCCCCAAATTAAACCGTAGTTCTTCTGTTTCCTCAATAATTGTATTTAATGAATAGTCGCGGATATTGCCACCAGTGTACGCAGAGGTAGGTAAGGAAGGACAACCTTTAATTGCACCATCAGCTTCGATACCCAAAGCAGAAAGCCCAGCACTGCATCCTTGCCAAAATGACCAAGCATCTCCTCCCCGTAACAATCTTTCATAGGGGCCATAATAACCGATATTATTTCCTGCGCTAACTTTTACACCTTCCTGATTAGCTCTTTCAACGACACGAGCAATCATTGGGTAAACATCCAGTAGTTCATAAGGTTGCAAAAGAATCTCGCTATTATCCGCAGCATTACCCATAGGTACAGTCAACTGAATTTGCCAAGCAGCAGTTCCAGCATCGCGGATATGCTCATATATTCTCGGAAATTCTGGTGCAGAAAGGCGATTTATCTGAGTATTATTGCCAAAAGTAATACCCGCTTCTCTCAAATGGCTCATAGTCTTAAAAGCCCATTCCCAGGAACCTATTTTTCCTCGGAGACGGTCGTGAGTTGCTTCTAAGCCATCAAGCGACACAGAAACCATTTTAATTCCTGCTTGTTTCATCCGTTTTGCTGTCTCCAAGGTGATACCATAACCACCAGTAGTCATCCCACAGAGCATTCCAGCATCACTAATAGCTTCAGCAATTTCCAACCAATCTGGACGGAGAAAAGCCTCACCACCAATCAGGGTAACTTCCGTAATTCCCACATCAGCCAACTGCTTGACCAAATCAAGAGCTTCTTCTGTAGAAAGCTCCTTTGCTCTTGTGTGACCAGCACGAGAACCACAATGTTGACAAGCTAAATTACACTTGAGCGTAATTTCCCAAACTGCGTAACTAATTCTGCGATAGGTCATGAAAATCTCTTTCCATAGATAGATTACAAATTTTTCAACTATGCACCAGTAGAGACGCGATTAATCGCGTCTCTACATTCGGTTCGCGTCTTTACATTCGGTTCGCGTCTTTACATTCGGTTCACTCTATACTCTTAGGTGGACGAGGCCAAGTACGACGAGGATGAGGCCAAGGACGTGGACGTGGAGGTGGAAGTGGATGAGAAGGAGGAGGATAATGACCAGATGGAGGGTCAATTGGGTCAGGATAAACAGGAACACCATACAATGCGACAGCTTCTCCTGGGCCGGGAGTTAATAAAGTAGCAGCTCCACCAAAAACTGCTTCTAATTCTCTTTCGTCTAAATCCATGAGTTCTTCTTTATCAGAAGCCAAATCTATTAAGTTTAAAGTATATTCTTCAAACTCAGCTTCTGTGAAATAGTACCCTGCACTTTTCACAATTTGGCTACATTCTTGCTTATTTTGAGCACCTTTAACTTGTGCCCGAAATTCTTCATCTATTCCTAGATGTTTGTAGAATCTTTTGACATCTTCTAAGGACATAAGTTTCTCCTAATTCTCAAACGTAGAGACTAAACATGTTAGTCTCTACATAATTTATTTGACGTCACCTCACATAGAATTGGTATTAGCAATTAGCAATTAGCAATTAGCAATTAGCAATTAGCAATTACCAATTAGCAATTACCAACTACCATTTCTAATGCTCGTCTAAATATGGTTTTGGAAAAGGACGTGGATGTGGGAAAGGAGGTTTACCTGGCCAAGGACGTGGACGTGGAAGTGGAAGTGGGGTTGGATAATGACCTCCCCCTGGAGGAACTGGTTGTGGATGGGGGTCAATAGGAATACCATACAATGGGAAGAAAATTGGGTCTGATATTACCTTCGCAGCTCCACCATAAACAGCTTCTAGCTCTTTTTCATCTAAATCCAAAAGTTCATCATCAGTTAAATCCAATATACTGGAAGTATATTCTTCAAATTCAACCTCAGTGAAGTCATATCCAGCAACTTTCACAAGTTGGCTACATTCTTTCTTGTTTTTGACAGATTGAATTTGTGCGCGGAATTCTTCATCTACCGCTAGGTGCGCGTAGAATCTTTTTACATCTTCTAAGGACATTTTTCTCCTGATTTTCTACGTGCTAAATCTTTTTAAGTGCCATGAAGATATAAAAAATGTCAAAAATACTTTTTTTGCAATTAACTGAGGTTATGTAGTATAGCAATCCTTAATAGTTTGTGAACATTTTATATCCCAGAAACCATTTGTATCTAAGTTCACGCCCTTCTCTCGGATTGCTATATTACCTCAAACTTCATGGCTATACTGCAAAACTAATTAAATCAGTTATGCTTGCAGCCGATATCTATATGTTTATCTAAAATCAACAGGAATAGTCAAGTGTTTTATTGCTTTTTTAGGTATTATTGTAGGACGTATATATAACTTTTATGTCCCTGATTGGCAAAAATGTTAAATTAAAATAGATGTACCCCCAGACGCAAAGCTCACCTATTGATGAGGTCACCAGGAGGAATCGGGATGAAGAATCAAAATCAAATCTTATACTGCTTAGCGTTACAGAGTGTTGTTGTTTTTTCATCTTTGACACTCCCCCTTGGTGTAGCAAGAACCCAACCACCATTTCAGGAAATAGCCCAAGTCCCACAACAAGAGCAAATATCTCGTAAGCAAGTACAATCAGAAGTTGACCAAGCTCTGAGTCGTCAAAACACTTTATTGAATATTTGGCTTGTAGTGCTAACCATATTACCAATTGGTATAATTGCTTCACTGTGGCTATTACGTCGAGCGGTAATTAGGGAAATCACAAACAGAGCAATGGGACAGCTACAAGTTGTCGGACAATTACAAAATCAACTCACCATCGCAAAACAAGAGGGTGAGACAATTTTACAACAAACTAAATTTGTTACAACTCAGTTAGAGAAAGAAGCACAAGCACTACGACAAAAAATAACAAGTCAAAGTGAAAATTTACCAGTACTTACATCTGACTTTTTAGTATTGCACGACAAAGTACTAGCAGAATTAGAGGCTCAAATACAAATCTCTAAACAAAATGTAAAAAAAGTAGAACTTGAATTTACCTCTCAGCTTTCGACGGTACAGTCAGAATTATCTCAATCACAAGCACAGGTTTTAGCAGAATTAGAGACACAAATACAAGCATCTAAACAAAAAGTACGCGATTTAGAGTATGAATTTACATCCCAAATTTCTAGTGTAGAGTCCGGAGTTTTACAAAAGAGAGATATAAGTGTTACAAATTTAGAAAAATTAGAATCATCCCTCGCAACTCAGTTAAAATCTCATCTATCGGAAAAAATATCCAAATTGCAGCTAAGCATACAGCAGCAAAATGATGTATCTTTTGATATTATAGAAAAATCTAGGTCAGAATTTACAACCAAAATTTCAAGATTACAGTCAGAATCAGAGGAACAAAAAGAGAAAATTATTACTGCACTAGAAACATTAAATTCTGAGTTAGCGACTCAAGTAGTAGAATTACAAGCGGATACTCAAAAGCAAAAAAATATCATTTGGCAAAACCTGCTTCAGCTAGAAGAAATAGAAGGTAAATTTAAATCTAAAATCTCTGGATTAGAAATTGATGCACAGCAACGCAAAGATTTGATTTTTGATGAACTGGAAAAATTGCAGTTAGAATATGGCTCTCAAATATCTCAGCTACAAATTATTCTTGATAAACGTAAAAACAAAACAATTAAAAACGTAGAGAAATACGAGTCAGATTTATTATCTCAGTTTTCTGAGTTTCAATCAAATGTTCAAAAACAGCAAGCTTTTATTCTAGATAAGCTAGAAGATTTAGAATCAGAGTTTACATCCAAAATACATGATTTACATTTAGATGCTAAACAACGTAAAGATGAATATGCCCAAAAACTATCTAATTTAATCGCAGAAACTACAACACCAAAATTTTCTCCTAAAAATATCATATTGTCCATAGACAAAACTTCTAAACTAAAGCCGTTAAATACCCCTAGTTTTTCTCCTAAAGAAGACAATATAATTACAGAAGAACAAGATAAAATATCTCATGAAGCTCATCAAGCCTCTCAAGAAGTTCTTGGGAAAGAAGATGTTGAACTAATTGCTAATAATTATATCAAGCAAGGTTGGGAATTACTATCTCAGAAAAGATACGAAGATGCTATCGATAATTATAGAAAAGCGGTAGAACTGCAACCAGAAAATCCCATTGCTTTCCTGAATTTAGGTATGGCTTTAGCAAGATTAAAACGTTATCAAGATGCTATCAAATTTTATAATAAAGCCATAAGACTCAACCCAGAATATCATCAAGCATGGTGTGATAAAGGTGTAGCTTTTGGATTTTTACGACAACATGAAGATGCATTGACTTGTTTTGATAAAGCCACAGAAATTCAACCAGATGACGCTGTCGCTTGGTTAAATCGAGGATTAGCTTTAGAGGAGTTAGAAGAATATGAAGAGGCTATTGTTTCTTTTGACAAAGTGATTGAGTTAAAGCCGGATTCTTATAAAGCATGGAATAATAAGGGTTATGCTTTTGTGATGTTAGGACGTGACGAGGAAGCATTAAGCAGTTTTGATAAAGCTTTAGAAATTAAATCAGATTACCCTAACGCTTATTACAACAAAGCTGTCTGCTATGCTCTGCAGCGTGAGGTTGAATTAGCTGTAGAAAATTTGCAGCAGGCAATTAATTTAAATCCCAACTACAAGGAACAAGCGGAAACAGATATAGATTTTTCGGAAATTGCCGAAGATGAGCGTTTTCGTCAATTGTTGAAAAACTCAATTTAAATAGCGCAAATGCACTACTTAAGATGTGAGCGTGCAAAAAAATGTAAGTGATTACAACAGGTTATACTAAGTTAAGTAAAGTTTATTTAAGAGTTAAGAAGTTTTTATCTAAGTAATTACCGAAATTGATATTGTGAATACATCAGCAAAAAATTAAAGGCTTTCAAGAAATGAATACTTCCAAGTCCCCCAACCCCCTCCGTGAGTCAATTATCATGGGTTTTTTGTTCATGATGAGTAGCGCCGGTATAATCACAATTATGAATATGTTCTAGTTGGCGGCTTTCATTTTAATTAAAATAAATTTACAAAGCCCTACTTGTTGCCACATGTCTCCAAGTAGGGTTTTGAATTTTTCTCCATCAACACTCAACCGTCAACCGTCAACAGTCAACAAGACTCATATCAAGTCCCAAAAATCGATTCACAGATTGATACATCCAGTAAATAGAGGTTTTGGGTTCTGTTCCATTTTTCTGGAAACCCAATACAATCGCCAGTTCCTCATAACTAGGATGAATAATTAAAGTGTACATATCCCACAAATTGGGAAAATCTTCTTTCATCAAGGCTAAGGTTTTTTGGGAATCTTCTAAAAAGCTTATTTGAGCATCTTTTCGGTAGAGATTATCAATCATCCAACTGCGAACAAAAACAGACCTACAGGATTTATCTCCGGACTGAGCTATTTCAAACGGGTCAACAGAAGTTGCTTGACTCAAATGTAATCCTTGTTTTGGTGGACTGAAAAATTTAATTTCTGATTCTCGTGCTATAGGAATTAGGGCATAAAATCCAACAGGATTTTGATTATCATCACGACGCAAAACCCGCATTCCTGTTGAGTAAAGGCTTGTCCAGTCTCGCAGAATATTGGCAATACGATACGCTAGAGCATCTGTATTATGATTGAGCCAATTGTAATTACTAGCTAGCATGTTTGCGATTGGAATAGCGTCTGAGTGCGGGTCAAAAGCATCCGGTTTAACACAAACTCTCGCTTCTGTGGTTACCTTGAACAATAGTTCTGGCAATGATTGAATTTCTATTTGGGTGCAATTGCCGTTAAATGTTTTTCTAATTAATCCTAAGGCTTCCAATTTATCAAGCATCATCCCAGCTGAGCGGTCACTTCCTCGTTCTTGGTCTTCATAAAATAACTCAGCCGCTTCACGACAGCTACACTCAACCCACCCTTGAGGAAATGCTAACTCAGTCACAGGTGGTAAAAGAGAAGATTTATGAGTCTGACAATCTTTCAAAAATAAATAGAGCCAAAGTTGGACGAAACACTCAGCCCGTCGCTGAGTCATCCCTACTCGCTGCATCAGTAATGTGATGTAACGCTGATATTCCTCCTTTGGAAGCCACTGCTGGAGAGCTTTACGTGTTTGTATGGTTTGAAATTCTGGCATGTGACAAATTAAGTATTATATATATTTTTTGTATTCAATATAACATCGTACTTGCGACTTCGCCTTACTTCGATTGCTTTCTTACAACTTCGATTGTCTTTGCTCAACACCGAGCTAAGCAATGGTAGCTCGCATGGCTCATTATCATTACGGGTGAGCAGGTTACATGATAGTAATATCAATTTTCGAGTTATCAGTAATCAAGGAGAAAAACAAATGCGTGTTCAAAATCAAATTATTTGCTCTACAGATTTAGCTGGCAAAGTATACAAGAATCCCAATTATTTGCAAACACGTCAACGAATTAATTATTTAGTAAATCATTTTTTATCTCAGGGAATTTTGTATTCTAGACTTCATGATTTACCAACTCAGTTTGAAAATCCGCGTCAACGTCATTGGCAACCGATTGATTGGAAAGCAATAAGTGATGAGCAGATTGTTGGAGTTCCTAAAGATTTATTTATCAGCTTTCTTGTTAATGCAACAGAAATTGAAACGCCTATTCGTAATTATGCCATAGAAAGCCGAGATTACTTACAAGCTGCACATCCACAATTGGCGCGTTTTATGGGTGGTACTTTTAGTGAAGATGGAAAAATGTTAGAAATAGGTGTTTGGGAAAAAGAAGAACGTCAACATGCACCAGTTTTTCAGAAAATATACCATAAACTAACTCTGGAAAAATTACAGCCCAAACCAAATACTGTTCAAGGATATCAAAAAAGTGATGATTTGCAACAAGATATTTATAGCCATGTACTTAGCCGTATGGCAACCGAGTGGAGTGCAACATCTTCATATTTATGGCTAATGGCACACTCTACAGGAGCTTTACAACATGCAATCGCACAACCTTTACAAGATGAAATCAATCATTTGGCAAAGTTTTGGGGGATTGGTATATGGGCTTTTGGTGATTCCTATATAGCTCGTTTACAAGGGATGACTCAACTTTTAATAGATTTACTTAAGCATCATAAAAACGAACGCAGTCAAGAAGTCAATATTTTCGGATTTAGCAATGCACTATATGCTGTAGAGTTAATGTTTACATTTTCCAGAGTGATGACACGATTGAATCGTTGGCATAAATCTTTAGATGCTGGCTATTTGGAAAATCTGTTTGGAGAGAAACCAATGCTGCTCACTTAAGCTCGGAAAGTTCATAAAAGTTTTAGCTATAGCAATCCCAATACTTGGAAGGTTTTGCCCCAAAATACCAAAATACGTAGGTTGGGTTGAGGGACAAAACCCAACTAATATAACGAAATGTTGGGTTTCCCAAAGCCTTAACCCAAACTACGAATATCCAAAACCTACGCAGTATTCATAGCAATCCTATACAATTTGTGAACACCAGATAGCCGGATACACAAATAGTTTGGGACTGCTATAGTAAGAAGTTCAGAAATGGACAAAGACTTATATAGGAGGCTTCATATTTTAAGTGTAGTTTCTTTTATATTGATAAACTTTTTAGGTCATAACTTGAACTTCTGCAATTGTTTTTCTAAGCATTTGCTCTGTTTCTTCAAGCTCCGCTAACTTTTTGAGGGTTTCTTCCTTTTGTCGTAGTATATTATTCAAGTATTTTTGGAAGCAACTGCCGTCTATAACTGATTCAATTCTGGCATCATATTCTTCATCTGACATGATTCTACCAGAGGAGCTTTCCAGTTTATGCAATTGTTCTGCCCACACTTTAATTTCTTCTAAGGTGTCATTCTCATTAATTGGATAAGCCATTGTTAACCTTCCTTATATATTTGATATTGTCTAATAAATTGTCGAGCATCCTCACGATTTAAAATCATCTCTCGCGGATAATCAGGATTTTCTTGAAAACCCATGCTTGAATAAAAATCTTTGGCTCTATCTATTGCCAATATTTTAATTACTCCTTCAATTTGAGTGTTTATTACCTCCTGAACTATTTCTGACATTAACCAAGTTCCTGCTCCTTTGACTGTTTCTGAAAAATTTCTTCCCTCTAAACAATTCCAGGGTGCTGATGTAAACGGGTCAATAGACAAATACTCTATTTCTTCAGTATAAGGATATATCACACCAATTTGCCTTGAAATGATTGAGCCTGCTTGTAGGCGTCCACTTGTATCTCTTACTCCTCTAAAGGAAGAGACATTATCTGAATCGCTGACTAATTCTGCTAAAAATTCGACTTTGGATACACAATCCCCAAACTTTGTTCTTCTAATTCTAATTCTATCTCCTTCAAAGTATTGGTTAATATACTGTAATGATGTTGTTACCCAGCTAATCAATTCGTTTTGTGTTGTTTGGTCTGCACCAATGACATAACTAAATCTGTTAATTTCCGAAGCGCCACTCATATTCAAACTTCGCTTTGTACTGGTAATTAGTATATCACAAATAATATGAGTGTATTACATTTTTTTGCTTGTATAAATAAATGCAATTATGTAAATAACACCAATTTTGTTAGTAAAACAAATAACAAATGAGACCTTTCTTAAAAAAAATATTTCATATTGTTAATTAGTAGACAATATCTCTTGTGGGGTGGCACGTCCTGTGCCGCCCATTGTATTTAACTAACTTGATATTTGTCGATTAGTTCAAGCTATTACGATACAAATGACTAAACCTTTGAGCGTATAGTTCTAAAGAATACTCGTTAACAGCAATTTCACGACACTGTGATTTCATAGAATTGCGTAAAGTTTCATCAGACAATAAATGTACAATATGGTTACGTAAATCATCAACATTTTCAGGTTTAGCAAGAAGACCTGTGACACCAGGACGAATTAAATCGGGAAGACCACCAGTATTGAAGCCAATAATTGGTGTACCACAAGCAATGCTTTCGTATAGAACCAAAGGAGAATTATCGGCACGAGTTGGACATATAAATAAGTCAGCAGCACTATAAAGAATTGCTTTAAAGTCGTCACTATTAACGAAGCCAAAATTTACAGTTTGTAAGCCATTATCTTTAGGTAGTCCTTCACCACCACCAATTGTTAATAAGACTATTTCGGATTTTAAAGTCTGCGGTAGTTCTTCCAAAGCTTTTAAAAGTAAATCTCCTCCTTTACGATGGTCTTTCATGCTTAGAGAGTTAAACATTAATACTTTCTTATTTTGTGGTATCCCCAAAACTTTTCGACAATCTTGTTTATCGCGAAGACGATAGACTTCAGTGTCCACACCATAGGGTATGTGATGAATAGGAAAGCGCTGAAGCATACTTTCTTTCGCTAGGGAGTACATCCATTTGCTTGGTGTAACAATATTTAAGTTGGAATGACTGTAAATCCAATTTTTAAGTTTCCACTCTAAATGACTGTTGTCTGTTTTTACTGCACCTGGTATTTCCAAATGGGGACATTTACCGCAACCAGTTTTCCAGCGTTCGCATTCATAGCTGTAGTGACAGTGTCCTGTAAATGACCACATATCGTGAAGATAGAACACTGTAGGCTTTTTGCTCAACCAAGGAAGTGTTAGGTAACTAATAAACTCGTCGTGAATACAATGAAGGTTAATTACGTCTGCTTCTTGATAAAAAGGGGTCTTTTGGATATTCAGAGAACTGATGACCCTACAGACATCGTTTAAACCGACTTGAATTTCTAATCTTCTGAGTAAGCCTTCTAGTACTCTCACCTGGTACGAGCGCTTTTGCATAACTGTATCGCTAGTCCCCAACTCTTTACGTGAGCAGTAAATCTTTGATGCAACCCCTACTTTATTGAGCGCATTATGAAGACGATGCATTGCGATTCCTGTTCCCCCAGTCAGAGCGTAATCACTCAAATTCATTTGCAAAATTCTCATTCTTCACCTCTTGAATAAATTGATGTTTACTGAAGGCTATTAGTAGTACTTACATTTCTTTATGTCAAAAAAATAACTTATATAGTCAACGTCGCTATTGTTTGAAAATTATTTTTTAACTAAGTTAATCAAGTATCTACTGTTGTTAATTAACAATAAGGTTGTATTTTATACATTAAACTTATGTGTTTGGCATAAGATAATATTTCAACAAAAATACCATTCGATTATACTTAATTTAATTTAAAAGTCGCTTGTGAAATTACGATAATCCCAAACAAATTAAATGTAAAAATTTTAAATTTAGCTGTAAAAATAACTTTGATAACAAAAAAATGTTCCTATTAATACAACTTGTTGTTAAATTTGCTTGCTTAACTCAGATTATTCAATAATAAAATTGAAGCTGTTGACCAGTAACCGTCAACAGTCAACCGTCAACCGTCAACAGTCATCAGTAAAATGCGTTTAATTTTGTACAGTAAGTCGGGATGCCACCTGTGTGAGGGATTGCAGGAAAAGCTGAAACAAATGCGGAATCTCAAGTTTGATTTGGAGGTTCGGGATATTATGACTCGTGAGGATTGGTTTTTGGCTTATCAGTATGAAGTGCCGGTTTTGTTTGTTGACCACGAAGGGACGAAGGACTCGAAGGAAGGAAAGGGGGAAAAGCTAGGGAAAGAGGAGCCTATACCTCGTCCTTCTCCTCGGTTAACGGTGGTGCAGTTGGAACAATTTCTACAAACGTATCTTTAAAGTATTTGTGTTCGCAGAAAAATACTGCAGAATAGGCGCAAGGAATTTCTGTGTAGAATGGCTTATGAAACTGCGGGAGTTACTAGCGTCTGTTGAGGGTATTGGAATCATTTCAGAGCATCCAGCTTCGGAACATCCGGCTATGGATGCTTCTGTTACGGGTTTGACTACTAATTCTCATGCTACTGTTGCCGGTGATTTGTTTATTGGTATGCCGGGAACACGGGTGGACGGGGGTGAGTTTTGGCAAAGTGCTATTGCGAATGGTGCTGTTGCGGCTATTATTTCTCCTCAAGCTGCTGCAAAACATCCTCCTACGGCTGATGCTTGTGTGTTTGTTGCTGCTGATATGGTTTCTGTTTGTGCCCAAGTCGCAACTGCTTTTTATGGGTTTCCTGCTCGTAAGTTAAAGCTTGTGGGTGTGACGGGTACCAATGGGAAAACTACTACTACTCATTTAATTGAGTATTTGTTACAAAAGGCTGACAAGGCTACCGCTTTGATGGGTACTCTTTATACTCGTTGGAAGGGTTTTTCCCAGACTGCTACTCATACGACCCCCTTTGCTGTGGATTTGCAACGTCAGTTATCTGCTGCTCTGGATGCGGGTAGTGAGTTTGGGTTGATGGAGGTTAGTTCCCATGCTTTAGCACAGGGAAGAGTTTTGGGTTGCGAGTTTGAGGTTGCTGTGTTTAGTAACTTGACTCAAGACCATTTGGATTTTCACCGCGATATGGAAGATTATTTTGCGGCGAAAGCTTTATTGTTTAGTTCTGATTATCTTAAGGGAAGGGCTGTTATTAATGCTGCTGATGAGTATGGTCAGCGCTTGGTTGCTTCTTTGGGTGCGGATAAAGTTTGGAGTTACAGCGTTAACGATTCCAATGCTGATTTATGGATGAGCGATTTAAATTATGAGCCTAATGGTGTTAGTGGTATTTTACATTCGCCAAAGGGTGATGTCGCTTTTCGCTCTCCTCTAGTTGGTCAATATAATTTAGAAAATTTATTGGCTGCTGTTGGGGCTGTTTTACATTTAGGTTTGGATTTGCAGGTGGTTGCTGATGCTATACCCGATTTTCCTGGTGTGCCAGGAAGAATGGAACGGGTGCAAGTTATTCCTCAGCAAGATATTAGTGTCATTGTTGATTATGCTCACACTCCTGATAGTTTGGAGAATTTGCTTAAAGCTGCTCGTCCTTTTATCCCTGGTAAAATGATTTGCGTGTTTGGTTGTGGTGGTGACCGCGACCGTACTAAGCGTCCCAAGATGGGCAAGATTGCTGCTGACTTAGCTGATGTGGCTGTGGTGACTTCTGATAATCCTCGCACTGAAGACGCTGAGCGCATTTTACAGGACGTTTTAGCCGGAATTCCTGACTCTGTTGCACCTACTGTAATTTGCGATCGCGCAACAGCTATTCGGGATGCGATTTTAAAAGCGAAACCGGGAGATGGTGTTCTGCTAGCAGGTAAGGGTCATGAGGATTACCAAATTCTGGGAACCGAAAAGATCCACTTTGATGACCGTGAACACGCACGGGATGCTTTGCAGGAAAGAATTAATGCCAAAGTTTAGTTGAGGGGTTATTCCTCCCAACCGAACCCCACCCCCAACCCCCTCCCCGTATACGGGGAGGGGGCTACTATTTGGATTGTCTTTACCACTCCCCATTCCCCACTCCCCACTCCCAACTCCCAACTCCCGACTCCCCACTATTTTTTACACTGACTATTGACGTTTTGACAGTAAATATAAATACTAACAGAGGTCGGTTAAAGTTATTATTTTTAGTTCGACCTTTTATAATTTTGTAAAAAAATGCACATAAAATGGCGATAATCAAAGGCAGAATTATCTTTTGCGTATGAAATATTCTTTACACGTTGTTGTTCAATTTTATTGTGTCTAACTCATGAAAATATCTTTTGCTCAAGATATATCCTTTTATGGAATGGCTTCGGAAGAAGCTGAAACCGTTTCATCCTCTACTCTCAGCCCTACGATTCTTCTATCAATGGTGAGGTCTCTCGTTGACTTACTGATAGAAAACGAAATTTTAGCTACTCTATTGATTAAACTTCCACCAGGAAATATTTGGCACTCTGAAATTCAGCGTTATCACTCGTGGTCAAATGGTCAGAGCGTGACTTATACTTGTAAATTTGATGACAAAGAGCAAAAATTTGAGTCGGTGCAAAACCTTATTAGCTTGTTACCGAGCGCACAAATGCGTCGGGAATATTTCATAATGGTACTCTCACCACAGTTTAACTACTTAATTTTGGCTCACAGACCTCGATTTGGGGGCAAAGCTGGGACTTTGGGAAGAAGAAAAAATATTAACACTCCAAAATTATTGACTCTGACTTCTTTTGATAAAAAAAATGTTCTACAAGTTTTAAATGGTATTGAACAAGTAGCGATAAAAGATGCATTCCCCATTTCAATAAGTGATTTTGATTATCATAGTACTTATGAGCCATCTATTTGCAATCAATTATTTGTGAAACAAATAGAACATCAGGAAAAAATCCATCGTGAAAAAGCTAATAGAGATTTGAATAGGGTTATTTATGAAAATAAAAAGCTGCAATACGCCCTACAATCTAAATATGATTACTTAGCTCGCGTGTGTCACGAAATACGGAATCCGCTGACACATATGAAAACCGCACTTTCCTTATTAAATTCGCAATCGATTAAAATTCCCCAACGCCAGCGCTACTTAGATATGCTAAAAGGGGAATGCGACCGTCAAAATTCTTTAATAACTGGAGTGCTAGATTTAGCAAATATAGAGCAAAATGTAAAACCACCAGTTCTTGAAACTATACGGCTCTATGATATCGTGCCAGGGATAGTTAGTACATATCAACCTGTAGCCCAAGAGAAGGGAATAATGTTAGGCTACACCGTACCCAAAGACTTACCAGAAGTTTCCTGCATAAGTGCGGAACTAAAACAGATTGTAATTAATTTATTATCAAACAGCATCAACTTTACACCTAAAGGTGGTCAAGTTTTAGTAAAAGCCCGTGTACAAGGGGATGCTATAAATATAGAATTTAGCGACACTGGTGTGGGTATAGCCAGCACTGATATTGATAAAATATTTGACTGCTTTTATCGTCAACGACCACCATCAAAACAGGATTCAGAAGGAGCAGGATTGGGTTTAAGCATAGTAAAACAGTTACTTTTGCGTTGTGGTGGTTCCATATCAGTAAAGAGCAAACCACAAGAAGGGTCAACTTTCACAGTCAAACTACCTTATAACCAGTAGCATCTCTCCCACTCCCCACTCCCCACTCCTGCTCAATCCTTCAAAGGTAAAAATACAGTCAATACTTCTCCCTGCTGGGGACGCTCACGAACGATAAGCTTACCACCTATCGCTTGAAACAAGTGCTTTGTAGCATTCAAATTTAAACTAATCGTACCTGTATCAGGTTGAAACATCAGCAGTTGACCTAAGGCTTTACGAATTGGTCTTGCATGTGCGGATGTGACAGCTTTATCATCTTCTTCTAATGGTTTAGTATAAGGTAGCAATTGTAACTTCAATTGGTCACCTGCGGGAATAACTTGAATTTGAATATGACTACCAGGTGGCAAACTACGGGTGAAATTTTCCATTAATCCAGTCAATACCTGGTCTAGCATTGCCGGATTACTAACTACCGTTGGTAGTTCTTTCGGTAACACTACATCTAAAGTCAAATTGCGTCTGCTGGCTGCTTCTTGCCAACGAGGAATACTTTGCTGTAGAACTTGCTCTAAACACATTGGTGTAAGTAAAGTCCCTACGGATTTTGTCGGTGCTGCTGTTTCTAATTCTGCAGCCTTAAACAGCAGTTCCATACGGTCAATTTGCTCAGTACACTCACGGTCAATAATTTTTAAGCGCTTAATGACATCAATTGGTAAATCTCGTCGCTTGAGTAACAAACGAGTCATAGTGCGGATTGTAGTTAAAGGAGTACGAACTTCGTGAGCAAAAGCTTGAAGCAACTCCACATCCGAACGAGAAGAAGCAGTTTTAGGAAGCGGGTTTGGAGAAAAGTGACAGAATTGAGAATTATTTACCGTCTCCCACTCATGTTCTTTGCCAATATTTGCTTCAATATTTGCTCCAATATTTGGCACATGTTCCGTGCATCTTTTGAACTTTAAATTATTTGTTCCTTTATCCTCTTCTGGTTCAGGTAACTGGGTCAACAAAAGTTGACTAAACTCCATTACCATGCGATAATCCGGTGCTATTGGCGAATATTTCTGTACTAAAGGTTCCAGTTCAGCGAACAAATCTGGATTTGTGAGCATTACCCTAGCAGAAAGAACCCGCCAAGATTGCTGCACCACTTCCGGGTCAAAAGAAAATGAAAACGCTTTTTCGCCATTGTCATTTTCAGCTAAAACCAGCACCAACCGGAATTTATCTGTAAAGACTATACAAAACTGCTCTTTTGTCAATGGGTCGGCAGGTAGTAAAGGCAATACCGATTCATGAGGTACAATTTCTTCAGGAACGACTTGTACCTGAGGCATGAGAAACGGCATTAGTGCCAAGGGGTTAAAAGGTCTCGCAGTAAAAGTAACCGACTGCAAAATCTCAGTCAACAGGTGATGACTGAAAACAGGAGCAGGGGCAGTTAACACCAAACCCAGTTTAGAATTCGTAGCAGCCACCGCTAAATTATTGATAAGCAATTTTTCGGTAGCGGCTAAGCTGAGACGCCATTGCTGCTGAGCCAAATTAGGCGAACCAAATTCCACCGTAGATTGACTATCGGCTAAAACTTCGCTTAGAGAAGGCAAAATCCATCTGTACACAAATTCTTACCCCTTGAAACACTCGCGACCTCACGGTTTTTAAGACCATTACATTTCACTTATCTATGAGGTTATAGTATTAGGCTGTACCAGCGACAGTGGTAGAACCGAACAATATAGGTGGAATTTCCGTTTGGTTGACGGTTGACAGTTAGCAGTCACCAGTCAACTGTTAACTAAATATAATATTTTTCTCAGGCTGTAAAAAATCTGCTACCATCATTACACTGCTGTGGTATAACATGGCAGATGTCAAGTCTATAAACAACTAAATTCACTATGGAAAGCCCTTTTTTTGGAATGTTTGATTGAAATTGAACTGATTCTTCTAGTGGCAAGATTAAAAATGTTGGCTTCTAAGAGCTTTCAGATTCAATCACTAGTCACACAAACCCAAGTGCTTTCAACTGAGCGAAATAAGCCATTTCACTTTCACTTTTAATGATTTATTAACATTCGCTCCTCCAACACACACAACTTAACCTATCGCCTCAATTATTTAGTGCGGAGACTCATATGAAGAAATTAATGCCTTTCGTAGTTAGCGGATTGTTACTATTTGGTACAGCAGCTTGTGGTGGCGGCGGTGCCGATAATGCTTCTGCACCTGCAGGTGGCGCCAATGACCCTGCTGCTCCGGCTAAAGAAGCTGCCCAAAAAACAGAAACTGCAGCTAAAAATACCGCAGATGGCGTCAAGAAGACTGCAGCAAATGCAACTGGTGGCGTCAAAACAGTTATTAAAAACCAACTGTCTAAAAAAATTGCTGGTAGCAAATTGGATGTGAGCGAAAAAGAGGGTGTTGTCACAGTTACAGGCACAGTTCCCACCGAAGCTGACAAGAAGAAAATTGAACCTTTAATTAAGGACGCTAAATTCCAAGGCGTGAAAAGCGTTAAAGTGGACGACGTGAAAGTTGCTAAATAAACCCTATTAATCCTCAGTCATATTTAGCACCTGAATGTAGAGACGCGAAATTTCGCGTCTCTACTGCTGTGTAGCATTTACAATACAAACGATACATAAAAGCGGGTGAAACATTATATAATTCATTTGAAACTACACCAGTAATTAACGCCATAATGGCAGAATATATCATAATTTTAATGTTGCGGTAACTACCTAAGGGTATTTGCTGAATTATGACTTACGGAGTAAATTTTAAAGAAATGATTAATAGCTAATATTTGCTTCAATCGCAGCTAAGTAATTTACCAAGTTTAAAATATGACATTTCTACAAGAACAAACCAAATTTTATGATTTGCAGGGTTCATCTAATTGGCTAAACCCTTATCCATTATACAAAGAATTGCGAGAAAATGAGCCAGTTTATTTTTATGAACCTGCTCAATTATGGTTTTTAAGTCGCTATAAAGATGTAGAAGCGGCACTTTTAGACCCCCAACGTTTTAGTTCAGTAAAACATACTTTTTTTGCGAGTCAGTTCGGGAGTGTAGACCCAAGCTCGATTCAAAATGTTTTAAAACTGGTGGGGAATTTTATGGTTGACAAAGACGCACCAGAACATACTCAGTTGAGAAGAGTTGCACAGCAGGGATTTACTGCGAAAGCAATTGAAAGTTGGCGTTTTATCATACAAGAAACAACTGATAGTTTATTAGATAAAGTTCAAGATAAACATGAAATGGATATTGTTGCAGACCTAGCCGCACAGCTTCCACCAACAATTATTGCTAACATATTAAACGTTCCTGAAGAACAGAGAAAAGATTTTATTGAATGGGGTAAAGATGTAGCGCATTTTTGGGGAATACCAGAGAGCGGTGATATAGAAGAAATAGCGCGTAAGTCAGATAGCTCAGCAGCATCATTTATTGAGCTTATGGAAAATCTGATTGAAGAAAGACGGCATAAATCTGGAACTGATATGATTAGTTTGTTAGTTGCAGCTTATGAAGAAAATGGAATGAATTTTAAGGAACTTCCTGCATTATGTTTTCTGATATTAACTGCTGGTCATGCAACTACCACTGATTTAATTGCAAATGGTACTTATGCACTTTTAAGCCATCCCGAACAATTGCAAAAATTAGAAGATAACCCAAATCTTATTAACAGTGCTATTGATGAGATGATTCGTTTTGATACTCCAATGCCGATGACATTTAGAACTGCTAAAGAAAATATAATTATTGGTGGCAAAAAAATCTCCGCTGGAAGCTATATTTCTTTGGGTTTTGGTTCAGCAAATCATGACCCAGAAAAATTTGATTCACCAGAAATTTTCGATATTACACGTTCACCTAACGAGCATTTATCTTTTAGTAAAGGTGTTCACCATTGCCTTGGTTCCGCTCTTTCTAAAATGCAAACAGTCACTTGCTTTTCAACATTACTAAAACGAATGCCAAATATCTCTTTGCACCCAGAGAAAATTGCTATTAGAGAACGTAAAAGTTTAGTATTTAAAGGTTTTGAAACCCTTCCCGTAATATTTTAAATAATACATCGTAGCCCTTTCACTTCTAAGTTACCGTGTACACACAATTTCATAAATCCTTGAACAAAAGTATCCGAAGCGGACACTTTTGTTCAGGGGTGTTTTAAGGAACTTCAGAATTATTTCGAGATTTGTGTGTACGCAAGCCTCCTCTGCAATCCTTGAGGTATGGTTTTCTACGCTGGAACTACAACTTTTTCAACCGCTTCTAAAAACCTGGGAAAATCTGGTTTCCCTGTCCAAGTCCACGGTATAACTTACTTTGACTGAATGGAAGCGCTACAAAGTAGACTTGGAAACTGCCCGACTTTCACTACTACTAGTTACTGGCTCGACAACATCCTTGACCACCATCCCTCAGTTAGAGTTACTGAAATAGTCGAGCCGTAACTTGACTATGGCAGTGTTCAAAGTCGCAATTATTTAATTAAAACATTCCTATCTATACGTACTTTTTTGGATTCACTCCAAACTAGGCGGACATAGATTAGGTAATATTCATTAAATAACAAATCAATCACTTGTGTTGCTTTTATTTGACGAAAATTTACATGAACACTCTTTGTGCCAAGGCATCAAGCTTATTTTTTCTTTGAGCCACAATGGTATAAAATTGAAAACTTTACCCCCTGCATTGTAACTGGACAATCATGGTACATCGCTCCACCCCGGATTTTAAACTCATACACAAGATTTAATGAAGGAAACTGACCCAAAATACTAGGAAAAATTAGGATTTCGGGTAACTGCTATCAACCCCCGCAAGTTCAAAAGCTTCGTGAATCACCTGCAAAGCTTTAACACCCGCGTCTTTTTCAACCACGCAACTGATTTTAATTTCCGAAGTAGCAATCATTTGAATATTAATTTGGTGTTCGGCTAAAGCTTCAAACATTTTTGCTGCTACCCCAGGTTGTCCCACCATCCCAGCACCAACAATACTTACTTTTGCAATTTCACTGTCAAGAACAACTTCACCCCAACCGTATTCAGATGCAGCTTTTTGTAGCATATATTGTGTAGATTCTGCATCCATACGAGCGATAGTAAAGGCAATATCTCGTGTGGGTATACCGTTAATTACATGACAGCGCTGCGACTGAATAATCATATCCACGCTTACATTATATTCAGCTAACAGCCCAAACAATTTAGCAGCCATCCCCGGACGGTCTGGTACATGACGAATTGCCAGTCGTGCTTGGTTCATATCCAGAGCAACACCTCGGACGGGGGATGGGGAGGAGTGGGGAGGAGGGGAGGAGGGGGGGAGGGGAGAAGTGGAGGAGGTTGGTAGCTCGAAGGCTATACGTAATGCTTTAACCGCTTTGTCACAGTCTATGGAATTGATGACACAGCTTACTTTTACCTCGCTGGTGGATATCATTTGGATATTTACACCCGCGTTTGCTAAGGTAATAAACATTTTAGCCGCAACACCGGGACGACCTATCATTCCCGCTCCAACTATACTGACTTTAGCTATGTTCTGTTCTATTAACACCTCCGCTTCTTCTGATTTGCCGGGGTGACTTCTGAGTGCAGGAGAAATAGCTGCTGCGACGGCTTCGGCTTTTTTTAATATCGGTGTCATTACTGTGAAGGCTATGTCATTACTATTGCCTTCATGAATCGATTGAATAATTAAATCTACGTCTACTTCTTGACGAGCTATTTCACCAAACAACCTTGCGGCAACTCCTGGTTTATCCGGCACCCGTAATAATGCTATCCTGGCTTGGTCTGTGTCAAATTCTACATCTTCTACAGGACGGGCAAGTTCTAAATTTATCAACTCGCGTCCGATGGGTTTTGGTGTTGTTACCCAAGTTCCAGGAGCATCTGTCCAACTCGAACGTACCACCAAAGGAACCCCGTAATTTTTAGCAATTTCTACTGCACGGGGATGTAGTACTTTTGCTCCCAGACTAGCTAATTCTAGCATTTCGTCGCAGTTTATTTCGTCCATCAGTTGGGCTTGGGGAACTAACCGTGGGTCTGTAGTTAATATTCCTGGTACGTCGGTATAAATTTCACAAAAATCAGCTCCTAATGCTGCTGCTAATGCCACAGCAGAAGTGTCTGAGCCACCACGTCCTAAGGTGGTGATTTCTAGTTCCTCGGTGCTACTGACACCTTGAAATCCTGCGACTACAACTACTTTACCTTCATTTATATGTCGTTGCAAACGTTCGGTTTCAATGTGTAAAATACGAGCGCGGCTATGTTCAGCTTCAGTGACAATGCCTACTTGAGCACCTGTCATAGAAATGGCTGCTTGTCCCAATTCTTGTAGTGCCATACTAACTACAGCAATGGAAACTTGCTCACCTGTGGCCAGCAACATATCCATTTCCCGACGACTGGGATTTTTAGAGATTTCTTGAGCCAGTTTTACTAGTCCGTCGGTGGTTTTACCCATTGCTGAAACCACCACTACCACGGAATTTCCCGCTAATTGTGTTTTTAACACCCGTTCGGCTACAGCTTGAATACGCTCTACTGTACCTACGGAACTACCACCATATTTTTGAACTATAAGTGCCATGACTTTTAAATAGAGTTAAATAAATTTAACCTGTTACTTTAGCTTCTAAGCTGTATATAGTTAATAAGGATATCAGAATCAGTTGACACATTGTAAGCTCAATTTACAATTTGTTGGTAATCCTCCTACCGACGAAATCTTATTTCATACAATCCCAGTAAGCCTGCTGCGACAATTAAAGGTAAAAAATAATATATTGCGCGATAAGCCAGCATTGAGCCTAAAATTTCAGGTGCAGGAATTTTGTCACGAAGAAGCAGTAAAATTACGGTCTCAAAAACACCTAAACCACCGGGAACATTACTGACCACACCTGCAAACATTGCTAAAAGGTAAATTCCTAAAAAATCTAGATATGACAGCGATGCGTTACCCGGAAGCACTACGTAAAGAATTCCTGCTGCTAATAACCAATCTAAGCTAGAAACGGCTATTTGTGCCAAAGATATTTTAAATGAGGGAAAACGGAATTCTGACTCGCGAACCCTGAAAGGTTGTTTAATAAAAATACTTCCCAATAAATAAGCTGCAACTAATATTAAAAAAAATACACCTAGTGGACGAACTGTACTAAAAGGTAAATTTAACTGAGTAGGAATTTTTAGCGGATTGAGAAGAAACATTAATCCTGCAACGGCAAACATTCCTAACCAGAAAGTAAAATTTGCGAAAGCAATTATTTGCGCTATACCCAGTGGTGAAACTCCCCAGCTTTTATAAAAACGGTATCTGATTGCGGTACCAGTTAACAAAGCAAATCCGATAGTATTACTGAATACACTACTGATAAAGTTAGTAAAGGCTATTTTTGACCAAGTAAGAGAATGACCTATGTAATAAAAACCTAAAATATCGTAAAGTATCATTACCAAATAGCCTAGCGCTGTTAACCAAATCGCCAAACTCAAGCGCTGTGTTGGGATAGCCTTAAGAGAATTCAGTACGTCACGGTAATTATACTCACCCAACTGATTTGTAATAGCCCAAATAGAAAGTGCGAGTAAGAGCAAACCAAAAATAGAACTTAACGGAAGTTTTTTAAGCATTGTAAGTAAGTCGGTGGAAAAAAATTACTTTAGGTTTGTAGTTGCGCTTCAGCGCCAAGGCTTATTGTGAGCACCACTCGTCAATTTTACATTTGTTTACATAGCGGACTTTATTCCTGCCTACCTACTTAAATAAATTTTGGAGTGACTAAGTGAATATTGACTTTAGGTTACAACTGTTTGCAAAATATCCATCTTTCTGACATGGAGTTGACATAAAATCGACATATGACTTAACTACACTATTAATCAACTAACAAACTAAGATGATATCGTAGATACACTTAGTTATTCACTAACATATTTGACAAATAAATTAACCAAACACAAAATCCAAAATTGTTTAACTCGCAATGATAGATAACTCTGTTGATGATGCCTTAGCAGGGAAAAAAATTAACTTACGAAAAGGAGTTAATTTACAAGTTTGTCATAGTTTGGGGAAGACTCCAGCTATTGTGTTTCTGCACGGGGGAACAGGAAACCGCTTTAATTTTCGTTGTCAGTATGAATTTGCTCTAACTCAAGGTTGGGAAGTTTTGCTATACGACTTAGGAGGACATGGACAGTCCAGTGCTTACCCTCGCTATTCTATAGGCAGACACCGTAGGGATTTAAAGCGGTTGCTCGAAAATTTTGGCATCGAATCACCAATACTATGTTGCCACAGTTACGGAGTACCCATTGGTTTAGAATTTGCTCAGCACTACCCAGTAAGTGGAATTATTGCCATCGCTGGTGGAACCCACGATTTAGACCCGTGGTGGGAAATTCCGTTAATGAAATTTATGGCTTGGGGAGGTAGATATTTATTTCTTTCATCTGAAATACAAAAGCTAAATAATTTATTTGCAACTACTTATCGTCACGAGGCTATGGAAAAGTTTTTTGCAGAATCTCCTGTGCCTACAGATTTTCATAGCTATAAAGCATTAGAGATATTTTGGGATTATAATTTTTTTACACGTCATCCATTACCACAAAACTTGCACATACCAGCTTTAGTAATTACTGCTGGGAAAGACTCAATGTTTACAGAAAAAATGGGGGATGAATTAGCCAGCCACTTTATTTCAGGCACGCATTTACACTATCCGGATGCAGGACATTTGGTGATAGCAGAACGTGCATTAGAAGTAAATGAAGCGATTGCAAATTGGTTAATGGTTGACAGTCAACAGTCAACAGTCAACAGTTAACAGTTAACAATTAACAGGGTAATTTTATGATTTACAAAAAACCTATTATTTTATTATTAATATCATCATTCTTTTTGGTGAGTTGTAGCCAGTTGCAAGGTGATGCCCAAGCCAAACCACCACAACAAACAAATTTTGGAAAAATTGAAAATAAAGTTAGTCAGCTACCACTACAGCCTTCACCGGACAATCTGTTAGCTCTCATTCATAAAGTTGAAAACTACAAAAGCGAAATCATGGGTGGTAATCGTATCTACGAAATTGCTTTACCTCCTGGCTATGAAGAGAACCCCAATCAACGCTATCCAGTCATCTTTCTGCTTCACGGGGGACACGGATACGCGAGTGACTGGTTTAATCCCAAAAAGGGTAACGCTCTAAAAACATTAGAAAAACTATACGCGACTGGTAAACTACCTCCCAGCATAGTAATTTCACCAGATGGTAACGATAAGCGCGGCTCTAGCCCTTACTGGGACCCCCAATATATTGACGGTTCTAATGGTAAAGTCTCAACAGCCTTAGGTAGTGAACTTGTTAAAGTTATACAAAGTCGCTATCGCACGCTACCGAACCCTGACTTTTGGGCAATAGGTGGACTATCTTCTGGTGGTTGGGGTGCAATGAATGTGGGATTACATAATCTAAATAATTTTTCGATTTTATTTAGTCATAGTGGTTATTTTAAAGACAAAAGCGGTTCGCAAAATAGCCCTAGAATCTATATCAGCAATATTCCAGAAGAAGCTCAAAAACGGTTACGAGTATATCTAGATACAGGCGAATCCGATACAGAAGAAGTCAAAGAAGCGCAAAAGTTTACAAAAGTACTAAATGAACTAAAAATTCATCATATTTCTCGCGAATTTCCCGGAAAGCACACTTGGGATTATTGGCGAGAACATTTGGCAGATTCCCTAACTTTTACTGGAGAACAATTCCGTACATCAGAAATCAATACTGCTCGGTTAAGATAATTTGTAGGTTGTTGTCGCAATTAACAAAAGGCTTACTTTTTAAAGTTTTGTAGTTTGTAAGCCTTCACCAAAGCAAACTTATAATCTATCTTGTACTATAAATAGCAAAATTTATTTAATCTTTATGATGTAATACGAAACTGCAACTTTATTTACATATTTAATATAGTTGTTTACAAGTAAAAAGCCAATGTAAAATTTATTAAGTAAATATGAAATTTTCTAAAGTCCTTATAATCTTAGCAAGTATAATTAGTATTGTTTTAGGTGCAGGGTATTGGTACGTGTTTATCTTAGGAGCGCCACAATTAGACCGACCCCAAGAAGAATTAGATACAGGATTGAAATTTGAATTACAAAGCTTTAATAGTAAAGTTATGGGAGGTGTAAGACAATATGGAGTAGTTTTGCCACCTAATTATTATAAAAATACTGACAAAAGATATCCTGTCATTTTTCTTCTACATGGAGGACATGATGACCCTCGTGCTTACACTGATAAATATGAACTATTGAATATACTACACGAACTATATAAAAGTGGGAAACTACCTCCCAGCATTATAATTACTCCCGATGGTAACGATAAGCGGGGTTCGAGTCCATTATTCGACCCCGATTATTTTGATGGAGTCAACGGCAAAATAGGGACATTGATTGGCTCAGAATTAGTACAAGTTGTTAAGAAAAATTACCGAACACTGGAAAAACCCGAATTCTGGGCTATGGGAGGTGTTTCTTCTGGAGGATGGGGAGCTTTCAATATTGGGTTGCGGCATGTTGATAATTTCCACATCTTGTTTAGCCATAGTGGTTATTTTACTGACAAAACCGGGCCGCAAAATAGTCCCCAAGAAATAATCAAAAAATTACCAGTTAATCAACAGCAACAACTGAGGATTTATTTAGATGCGGGTACAGGTCAATACGATACCGAGTTCTTAGCTTCTACCAAAGCATTTCACGAAACCCTAAACAGTTTAGGCATAAAAAACGTGTTTAATGCATTTCCTGGGGGACATGGTTTATCTGGTCCTGACGCTGGTTGGAATTATTTTCATAAACACCTTAAAGGTTCACTTTCTTATGTAGGAGAACAGTTTAAAAAAGCTAAAAATTAATTGTGGGTAGAGACGCGATTTATCGCGTCTTTAATAAGTGAGGAATTTAAAATTTAGTCTAAACAAAAGTTAACAGCAAACCGTCAACAGTCAACAGTCAACCATTAACAAACAACAAACAGCAAATGAATATCGATTTAAAAAATAAAATTGGACTGTGGAGCGCTGCACTACTAACTGCGATAGTTGGTGTGGTGAACTTGGTATCAGCGGTAACTCCCAATTTACACGAACGTAATCATTGGTTGAAACATTTTTTACCTTTTGAAATACGTGCCAGTGGACATATTTTTGCTGCTTTAACTGGGTTTGTACTACTGACGCTAGCGACAAATTTGCTGCGACGCAAACGAGTTGCTTGGTTACTCACTGTTGGTTTACTAGTAATTTCTATTTTCAGCCACTTGTTAAAGGGGTTGGATTATGAGGAAAGTTTGTTGTCTGGAGTGCTGCTGGTACAATTGCTCTTGATGCGGCATTTATTTACCGCAGGCTCTGACCGTCCTGCTATAGCACGAGGAATCAGGGTTTTGCTGGGAGCTTTGCTGTTTACTCTAGCTTACGGAACTATTGGATTTTATTTACTGGATGGCAAATTTTCGGAAAATTTCAATTGGTCTGATGCAGTACTTCAAACCTTAGCGATGTTTTTTACTGAGGATAACTGGGGATTGCAACCAAAAACCCGCTTTGGTGACTTCTTTGCCAATTCTATCTATGTGATTGCGTTTCTAACTTTTGGCTATGCTTTATTTTTACTTTTACAGCCAGTGCTTTCGCGGTATTCAGCCAATCCTGTTGAACGCAGTAGAGCAAAGGACATCGTAGAAAAATATGGATGTTCTTCTCTAGCACCATTAACTTTATTAAGTGACAAAAGTTACTTTTTCAGCCCTTCTGGTACGAGTGTAATTGCTTATGTTCCTAAAGGACGTGGTGCAATCGCTTTGGGTGACCCAATTGGACCAGTGGAAGACCGAAAAGAGACTATAGCTGCATTTAAATTGTTTTGTCAGCGAAATGACTGGTATCCAAGTTTTTACCAAACGCTACCAGATGACTTAGCACTGTATAAATCTTTGGGATTTCACGTACTTAAAATTGGGGAAGAAGCGATAATTGACCTAAAAGCTTTTACTTTGCAAGGTAAAGCAGGTAAAAATTTTCGTCCGACAGTTAACCGTATGACAAAAGAAGGGTATCAAATCGAATTTTATCAGCCTCCGATTGCTGATGATTTGTTACGCCAATTAAAACCTGTCAGCGATGAATGGCTAAAAACAGTAGAAGGCTCCGAGAAAAAGTTTTCCTTGGGTTGGTTTGATGAGGATTATTTGCGTGAGTGCGAGATAGCTGTAGTCTACACTCCTGAGGGTAACATTGAAGCTTTTACTAATTTGACACCAGAGTATCAACTTAATGAAATTACTAACGACTTGATGCGACATCGGGCTGAGGTGTCTAAGGGAACAATGGATTTCCTATTTGTTTCTATGCTGCAACATTTTAAGGAAAAAGGATACGACAGCTTTAATTTTGGACTTTCGGCTTTAGCTGGAGTGGGTGATACTAAGGAATCACGACGTTTGGAAAGAATGATACATTCCCTTAATAGACACTTAGAACGGTTTTATAGCTTCCAAGGTTTACACGCTTATAAGGAAAAGTTCCGTCCTGATTGGGAACCACGGTATTTAGTTTACCCCAGTTGGAGTAGTTTACCTGATGTTGTTGTTGCTTTAATTAGGGCTGATTCTGGTGATAGGCTTTTGGATTATTTTAAACCTGGTGCTTAAAAAGCTTTAATTGTAAAGTCGCGTTCTAATTCAACAGTGATTCAACAGCTTTTGCCTCTTACTTCAAGAGCATCCCATATTTTGCATTAATATTTTTTCCCTCACCCTTCTAGGGTAGTCTTTTTATCGAAGAACAAATACACTGCCAAAATTCCCTTAAACCAGCAATATCGAGTGGGTGATGTTCGCTGTAGTACATGAGTACGCAAAGAGCTTGACATTTGTTGAGTATTTTTGTACTATATAGATATGAACATCGAGGGAGCATCTAACCGAAATTGAATTGGCAGGTTTCAAAAATTAGAACGTCTAGAATAAGACGCTGATTCCATCTGTCAAAATATATTTTTCCCAACTATCTATGCATCAGAAGTGCAACTAAAAAGCTTGCATGGGTTTAAAACTGCGATTGGAACAGCATAAGGTAGAAATATGAGTAAGAAAAAGGCAGAAAGTCAAAATCAAGCATCTACCAATAATAATAAAACAAAATTCACGCTTTATAACTTAGCGGGGAAAGAAAAAGCTTATTATTTAGTAGATAGGATAAAGCTAGAAAATCAGCCGATTGATAATAATAAAAAAGCTGTTGCACACAGTATTATAATTATTGACCGTTCTGGCTCCATGTATAATGATATTCAGGCGTTAAAAGATACTCTGATAAAACTTTTAACTCTAGATGAATATATTAATTTTCAACTTGTTGTTACTTTGATTTCCTATTCTTCTCAAGGGGATTTAACTTGTCACTTCCAACGAGTTTCTATTCAAGAAGTGATGAAGAATAATTCTCCCTATTTGGAAGAAATCAAAAAAATTAGTGTCACCTCTCTGACTTGTATTTCCCAAGCGCTGGAAATGGCCAAATCTTTAATTCAAGCAAGAGAATTGACTGGTATAACTTTACATAGCGACGGTTATGCAAATGACAGCAGTCCAAATGCGGAAGTAAGAGCATTAGAGACAGTCTGTGCAGAACTTGCGAGAATGGATGTTTTTGTTAACACCATTGCTTATTCAGATGCTTCTGATTTTAAATTGCTGTCAAAAATTGCTAATTCTGTCTTTGGTATCTGTATTCAAGCTGGGAATGTCAGAGAAGTGTATGATGCGATTTATAGCACATCTAAATTACTAGGTAGTAATGTAACACCAACAATAGAAGAACCCCTCGCTCCTGAGTATAGCTATCAAGTGTTATTTGCGAGAAATACAAAGAAAATAAATGGTACATCTGGAACATTAAAAATCTTTGGATTGGAAGCAGAAGACGAAGTATTAGTTTACAAGTATCAATCTATTAGTCAGGAGATTTATAATCAGTTAACCGATGTACCTATTGCACAAAATCATGAGTCAGTATACGCATTTGCGAAAGCTAATTTGGTTGAGGGTAATTTAAATACAGCTAAATACGCACTTGTGAGTAGCTTTGATGAAACTTTGAGTAAAAAACATAGCAAAGCGCTAACAAATGAAGAAATTGCTTTGATGGCACAAGATTTAGATACGGCTCTTTTTTATCCTATTGTATTGCGGGAGCATGAAATTTTGGATATGGTAAGGGTGAACGAAAAAATTTCCTTATTGGAATTGATTAAAGTTTTTGAGGAACATCGTAGTAATATCATTGTTAACCTCAAACACCTACAAAAAAATTATCAAAGAAAAGGTATTAACCGTCTGAACGGATTTAGAGATGCAAAAGGTAACTTAGTTAAACCTTGGTTGAGTACAGAATATATTGATACTGGCAATTATGTAGAGATGGGTTCGTTTGAAATCAACCATAATACTGCTACTATTAATATGCTACTCACTCGTAAAGTGAGACTGGTAAAAACAACAGACAAGACACCAATTATTGAAGTCGCTGGTTTATTGGTGAATGATTTAAAGGGATACAACAATTACACTATTGTTAGCGATGGGGGAATTAACGTTAAAGAGTTACGGGTAAAAATTAGTAGTAAAAGAACCTTTGATTTGTTGAAAGAAAAAGGTGTGATTGATGGAGACAAATTTGATTTCCGTTATGAATACAGCATCAAATTAGATAATTTACCTCTTGTCGGGTTTGATGAAGAATACGGTAGTATTAATGGTTTGTTTGATGAACTCGCTCAAATTAAAGTGCTGACTAGTATTATCGCAGCGCATATAAAAAATGAGTCGGATATATTTTTACCAGAACAATTGGATGAGTTAAAAAGACATTACCTTTCCAAAAATTTGTATGTCAATTTTCCCACAACAAATGAGTATACAGATATTAAAGAAGCCTTAGCTGTTGGGATGATTGATTCCCGTATTAGCTATAAAATCGATATCGGTAGCAAAGAAATTCTGAATTTTGGTAAGTTCCATTCTGCCAATAAGTTCCTTGACCGGATGTATCGTGCTTATGATACAGAGACAGGTGAGATTTTTACTAAGGCTAGTTTTAGCGTAGCTTTTGATAAAAATATTGCTTATGACCACAAGCAACTATCACCACGGGTGAAAATTACAAAAGTCGATGATTTTATGAAACCGATTTTTGATGATTTTCTTGGTTTAGAAAATAATGGCTCTGTTGCTAATATTCTCACTAAAGTCGGAGCGGAGCTTTTAGCGCGAGTATTGCAAGATAAGCGCGATGGGAAGGCTGTTAGCAAAGAAGAAATAGTCGTGGCTATGACTGCAGCTTACCAGAAATTAAATTTGTATGCTGAAGAAATTTATCGGGATACGATTTCACCTTTAGTATTTTATATTGGTACTACTGGTTTGTTACCGGATGAGATGGCTAGTCAGGCTATGACCGTTGAGGAAGTTGCCAGTAAATATCCTTATTTACAGTTTTCCAAGGATGAAAAAGAAGCTACTTTCTTTGAAGTTGGTGATAGTATTATTAGCGTTTATGCCAAAGCTGAGTTTTATAGTAGAAGAGTTTTAGCTACAGCTAGCAACGCATAATATTTAAAATGTAGAGACGTGACATGTCACGTCTTTACCTATTGATGATGTGATAAATACACCGCTTACTGAAAATAAAGATATTAGCAACATACCGCTTAAAAAAATAATTATTTTTTTCCTATATAAAAAAATATAGCGTTCTGTTGAAAAATAATATCCAGGGATTCCCAAAGAGCTAAAACTAAGAATAATCAGTAATCTAGCAGAAAGATTTACCCAGTTTGTCAAAATAGAATTTTGTCTAAATGAGCAAGAATTAACATATTGATTACTACTTTGTGTCAATTCTGAAATTAACGTTGATATTTCTGGATGTAGTGATGTAACTTGAGAAGAAAAAAATATCACAGCAAAGCTAATTACAGCTAAGAAAGTAAATGCACATTTATTATTGAGTCTCATATAAATAATATTTTTGTATCTTCAATTTTCCCTTCCCTCGTAGGTAGGGAAGGAAGGTTAGGTAATTACCGTATTTTTACGCCAAAACCCGAATAATAAAATCCGCAATGAAAGCCAAAATAAAACCAAAGCCAGGAATTAAAAAAATTACCATCAAGAAAAACATCCCCATCCGGTTTCGTTCTAATTCCCTTAAAGCTGGGAAAGACTCACTAAAAACATGATAGCCATCGAGTGGTGGTATTGGCAAAAAATTGAAAATACATAATATTAAATTCATCCGTGCTGCTAGATAAAGAAAATCTGAGCTTAAAATAAGTCCAATTCCTGGTGCGGAAGATATTTTTATTAAAAATATAAACAGTAATGCTAAAGCTAAATTACATAAAGGACCAGCCGCAGATACTATAACATTGCTTTGACTACCATTACGAAATTTAGATGGATTAACTGGCATTTGTCCCCAAGATAAACCAGTTAAACAGAGAAAAATAATTGATTCCCAACCCATGTGGACTACCGGATTGAGAGTCATATGACCCGTTCTTTGTGGTGTATCATCACCTTGACTGATAGCGGCTAACCCGTGAGCCAGTTCATGTAGTGTAATAGAAAGTATGGTAATCACAACAATTCTAAAAAAATAAACTGGGTCGTGAATTAAATGTTCTAAAAACATATATGTTAACCTTCTGTAAATATAGAATGAGTATTTGGTAAAAAGACAAAATTATCTTAATATGTGTTGAAAAAATTCATATTTAACTGTGGCTATTTTTTGGACTATGTAATTTTATCTACCTCTAAACAAATTGTTGATAAAATTTGACAAAACACTTAATAAAGCAAGAAAAGCCGTCATCATATAAAAGTTTTCTCGCATTTCTCTAGGATTCATATTCCAATTAGACCGAACATTTCTTCCACCTGCACGGTCTCTTTCTAAGTCATAAATAACTTTTTCTACATACCATCTCTCTGATTTTCCTGGATACCTGACTTTCGCTTGTGCTAAAAGCCTTTTTGCCAGGGCTTTATTCCCTTTAGCTGCGACTAGCAAATCTCTGTCAATATCACCACTGTTGCCATATTGTTGCCATAGGAACCAAGCAGTACAGCCAACTATTAATAGTATGAATACTACGGTTGCGGGTTTCATTGTTCATTCGGGAGGTAGATACATTAACATTTGGCTGTTTAAAATATTCTGATGTTTAAAACCTAAATATTTTCTATAGCAAAACTAATCTAAGTTTTGTTTTTTTGTCTTCCGGAATGTTACTGGTTATTTATTTGAATATATTTTGAGGACAATAACTACACTTTTGGCTTCAGTTTAAGAATTTTTTATAAAGGAAACTGAGTTTTAATGAAGATAAAACAGAAAACCCCACCCCCAACCCCCTCCCCCTCCCAAAGAAAACCCCACCCCCAACCCCCTCCCCGTAAACGGGGAGGGGGCTACGATTAGATGAAACATACTCTCAAAAATAAAAACTCAACTATTTCATCTATTTTTCGTAGCCCCCTCCCCGCACGCGGGGAGGGGGTTGGGGGTGGGGTTTCTTATATTGGTACGAGAAATATGTTTGCGCTTCTGTTGTGAGTAGTGATAAGTTCTGTGGTTTAAGATGGAAACAATTTGTGGCTGGTTTAGTCCAAATTATTGTGTGTTAACCCAAGTACCTCGTCAAGATTCTATGGCAATCACTCGATATTCCACTGCTTTGTTGTGTTTTTGTTCCTCCTTGTTGGTAATGAGTAGCAGTTGGGCACAAAACCCTAACTCATCCCAAATAAATTTGTATATTAAGCAACTACAAAGCACAAACCAACAGCAGCGCGTTTCAGCTATGGAGTCCTTAGTGAATTTGGGTAAACCTGCTGTCCCTGCTTTAATCCAAGCATTAAAAGACAAAAACCCATCGGTTCGTTCATCTGCAGCAATTGCTTTAGGAAAAATGGGAGTACTCGCAACACCGGCAGTACCGAGTTTGAGTCATGCACTACAAGATGAAAACCTAGAAGTTCGTCGAAATGCAGCGATTGCGATGGGTAAACTAGGTAGAAAAGCTCTGGTTCCTTATTTAATAGCCCGGTTACAAAGTCAGGACGCATCAGTTCGGTATAGCGCAACCCATGCTTTATCTCGTTTCGGTGCAGATGCGGAACCTGCCATACCACAGTTAATTAAAGCAATTGGAGACAGTAATAAATCGGTGCGATTTGGTGCGGTTAATGCGGTCGGAAACTTAGGTACAATCGCAAAACCGACGATACCGAGTTTAGTAAAAGCATTGCAAGAAAACGACGATTCGATTCCCCCATCTGCGGCTTATAGTTTGGGTCGAATTGCTTCTAGTTTACACGAAAATGTAAATAAAGTTTCAACACAAGATTTAGATAATCTTATTACTCATTTAGAAACTGCTACCCAAATTATCTCAAATTCTTCTATGAAATTCCCAGAACCAGCTACTACTTCTATACAACAACAACTAACTGCTCTCAAAAAAGCAAGACAGCAACGGTAGAATTTTTAAGCTTTGGGTTTACTCGTTTGAATCCTCGCTCTCTCCTGTTTTAGAAGTTAACCTCCAAGTTATATTTTCTTCAATCTCCAGAGGTAACTTTTCTATGTTGCCTCCTAAATCCTTCTGTAATTTTTGAGTAAGTGTAATTGGAAAATCAAATTCCATACCTTCGCTTTCTATAAATCGGGCTAATTCAGAAAATGCCACCTTTGTTGTAGAGCGGTTATAGCTAGAGATTTTAAAATCAGGAGTTTCAGTAATATCTTGTGCCTGCATTGCACTTTTAATTCTTTCTTTTAAATCCTGTACCTCAGAATCTAAGGAACGCCATATCTCCTCAATTTCTTTATATCTTGCACTAAGTTTTATCAAATCTTCTTTCGCTGGGTCGATATTAACCTTATCACCTAGTGATAACAACTTTTGATGAACTTGAGCAAGATAAATGCAATCTAAATAAGCGTATTCTATCTGGTCATAACTTAAAGGACGCTGTCCCCAGTCGCTTGTTTGTTCACCCTTGTCTATATTTATAAAACCACAAAGCTCAGTTGCTAAAGTTTTTAATTGGTAGTTAGGTAATGGCAAAATGTAATAAGGAATGCTTTTTGCCATTTCCAAAGTACAGGTGATATTCTTAGCTTTATTTTTGCCCAAAAACTTTACGTCAAATTTGGCATTATGAAATACTTTTTCAATGCCTGGATTGAGCATTATTTTATCAATAAATTCTGATATAACTTCAGGCTGGTCTAACACATCCAATATATAAATCCTATCACCCTTTAAATCTGTAGGGTCGTCCAATACCTGAATCAGCGACAATTTGGGACTGCGAGTATTATAGTCTGCAACTTCCGTATCTATCCATAGGGTACTGGAGTCTGCTAATTTTTTAATAATAGAACTAATCTCGCTGGCTGATGTCAAATAAGACATTAGGTCATTTTCTCCATAATTTATTTTTTATTTGGTAGATTATTAGTTGGTCTTTCATATATTATAAAAACACCTTACTTAAGGCAAATTACGGAAAACAAGAATAAAAAAATACAGATACTTGCTAAGTATATATCTTACAAATTGTAAAAATAACCCCATAATTGAAAAATATACTATTTATATGTTGCACACAATACATACGTAATAAAAATGTAGAGACTAAACATGCTTAGTCTCTACACATATTTATTCTCTACAAATTTGTAGTTAATTATGAAATAATGATGGGTTACGACGTATTATATTTTTCGCATAAAAGCATGGATTACCATACGCCTAACCCATCCTACAGTTTGTTTGCCAACCACAAAGCCGCATTTTTCACATAAACAAGAATATCTTCCAAAGCTTGTGGATTATCCTTCATCCCGTTACCAGGCAATTCATCGACAAAAGTAGGGCAACCCTTATCAATATCCCAATTATAATCAACAAAATGATGAAAACTGGAATGAGTTAAAGCACGACCCACACTATTCCCCATAGCATCTTTATAACCTTCCATCGTAACAATAAGATTAAAATCGCGTTCAGTAATCTTACTTTTTCCCAAAGCAATGACTCGTGCATTGTTATCCCCAGGATTTACACCAATACCACCTTCGTGAGGATGTGTGGGAAAAAAATTTATTACTTTTGAAGGTGAACTGGGACTTTTGAAAATTTCGTGAACAGGTTCCAATACAGAAATTTGTTGATAATCCCCATTGGCACCAGAATGATAATTAGGCCAAGAAATATAAGTTGTGTACGGGTCATCAGCACAACATCGAGTCTCATCAGGGTCAATATTTTGGGTGTGAAAATAGTGAGTATCACCGATATCAACCAAATCACACATCGAACAACCCATATCTTGATGGTCTCGTGTAGTCAGGATTCCCCCACCACGTCTCCGAAATGCATTAATACCTGCAGTATCTTTGTCTGTTAAACCGTCACCCACATCCAAAGCAAACAGCCAAAGTTGGTCAAAATTCGATTTATCCAAAGAACTTAAAACAGGGTCATTACCTTCCGCATCCGATTCTTTATCCCTCGCAGTCACCTCAAATAAAAGATTGCCAGCTTCATCTTTTAACGACGATAAATAAGAATTTAACATCGAAAACCGCCAAATACTCCAATCATCCTGCGTTGTGGGGATGGTTGTTTGCAATAAAACACGAATTGGTTCCACCATAATAATTCGTAATTCGTAATTATGTTTTAACCCACTCCGGTGGGTTTTCCGAGTCGTTGCCGCGATTTATAATCGCCAAAAATTATCGTCACACAAAATATGATAATCCAGCCTTGTCATCACATAACACATAATAATTACGAATTACGAATTAAAAATTACGAATTATTTTGACCCGGCACAATCGTCAACATTAATTTTTGATTACGTCGGAGGATAGTCAATTGAGACCGTACCCCCACCATTTCTGGTGTTAAGAACTTGTGCAAGTCGTCGATACTACTAAGTGGTTGACCGTTAAAACCGACTATCACATCACCTTCTTGTAAACCAGCCATCTGTGCGGGACTTTTCGGCTCGATATACATAACAAATATCCCAGTATCAGCAGATAATTCATTAAATAACATGATACGTCGGGAAACTTGTACATTTTGTCCACCGATTCCAATATAACCCCGTATAACTTTTCCATGACGCATCAAAGATGGGATGACTATTTTTGCAGTATTAATAGGCACTGCAAAACAAATTCCCTGTGCAGACATAACTACAGCAGTGTTTATCCCAACAACTTCACCGTGGGAAGTAACAAGGGGACCACCAGAATTACCAGGATTAAGAGCAGCATCAGTTTGAATTATATTATCAATCACCTTACCAGAGCGGGAACGAAACGAACGTCCCAAAGCGCTGATAACTCCAGTTGTCACCGTGGTTTGGAAACCATAAGGATGACCAATAGCAATTGCTAACTGACCAACCTTTAAAGATTGGGAATTACCCAACTTTGCAGCAACTAAATTTGGTGCATGAATTCTAATAACTGCAACATCTGTATCTGGGTCATCACCAATAATTTCAGCCTGGTAGCTACGACCATCAGAAAGGGTCACTTCAATTAAGTAAGCATCATGCACTACATGGCTATTAGTAAGAATATACCCATCTTGTGTAAAAATAAACCCCGAACCATTACCACTGACTTCCTGTCCAGAATCCTGCTGATAAAAGTTAGATGATTTTACCCTGCGTTGCACATCAATATTTACAACCGCAGGGCTGACCTTTTCCACGACATTGATAACAGCTTGAGAGTAAGCATCAAGCAGTTGTCCGTCCGAGGGAGGGTTGTCTTGGGATTTTCCGGTTTCATTGGAACCAAAATAATTATCGTTTGATAACATTCGCAGATTTCTGAACATGCCCGCTTTCCTATCGTCATGTAAGGGGAAGAATTGTATCGTTTAGGACTTACGCAAAAAAACAATTTCTTCAGTTTCCTCTCTACCTCTCAAATTAAAGGGTGGGGATACTATAGTAGCTACCTACATGGAAGCATTTGGGGTGGTTATCGCGAAATTTTGGGTGTGTATTTCCGATTTTATCCCATCCCCCCATCTTTTTCATTTTTTATCAATCGCGAGTTATAGGAATTTCGATGACAAAACCAGCACCTCCACCTTCTTTGGGCTTATAGTATAATTTACCAGCATGTTTTTCTACAACAATTTGATAGCTAATAGCTAATCCGAGACCAGTACCTTTACCAACTTCTTTAGTCGTAAAAAAGGGGTCGAAAAGTTTTACAACAACATCATCTGGAATACCAGCACCATTATCAGCAATACAAATAGAAACTCTTTCGTTATTAATAACTGTAGTATCAATATAAATTTTAGGCATAAATGATTGATTTTGCTGAGTAAATTCATCTAAAGCATCAAGAGCATTAGCCATAATATTCATAAAAACTTGATTTAATTGTCCCGGATAACATTCAACCAAAGGGAGTTGAGCATAATTTTTAATTACTTCAACATCCTCACGATTTGATTTTCCTTTTAAACGATGTTGTAAAATCATCAAAGTGCTATCAATACCCTCGTGAATATCGGCTTTCTTAAATTCTGCTTCATCAAGACGAGAAAAATTACGTAAAGAGAGAACAATTTGACGTATTCTTCGAGTTCCCTCTACCATTGATTTCAGCAGTCTAATAAAATCGACTTTAACAAATTCAAAATCAATATTTTCCAGTTCTGCTTGAATATTTTCTGGAGGCTGGGGACAGTTTTCTTGATATAATTCCAACAGAGCAAGTACATCTTGAGCATACTGATAAGCAGGAGTAATATTACCATGAATAAAATTAACAGGATTATTAATTTCATGAGCAACACCTGCAACCATTTGTCCTAAGGATGACATTTTTTCCGTTTGGATAAGTTGAGTTTGAGTCAATTTTAGCTGAGATAAAGTTTCTTCAAGAAATTTATTTTTTTCATTTAATTCTTGAGTTCTTTCTTTAATTTTTTGTTCAATAGATGAATAAATTAAAGCATTATCTAAGGAAATCGCGGCTTGTGCTGAAAGTAATTTCAAAACTTCAACACGTTGGGGAGTAAACGCACCAGTCGTTAAATTATTTTCTAAATACAGTAAACCCAGAAGTTTGCCTTGATTAAGGATTGGAATACACAATAAAGACTTAGTTTGACGATTAATAATATACGAATCTTTAGTAAATCTTCCTTCAGCAACAGCATTAATTAACACTACATCATGATGAGTTCTTTCAACGTAATTAATTACTGTCATGGGTAGAAATTTACCTATTTCACTGAAAGTCGATGATGATATTTCTACTTTATCATTATCGATAGATGCAGATGCCGCAATGCGTAGTTTTTTTGTTTCAGCTTTTACTTCAACTAACAATAAACAGCCAGTTTGTGCTCCTGCATTTTCAATGAGAATAGTCATTATAGATGATAATAATTTATCTAAAACTATTTCGTTAGAAATGGTTTGATATGCTTTAAAAATTGTTGTGAAATCTAAAGCTACTAGACTGTTTTGGGTGCTGCTATAAGTCGTAGCAAAATAATTATCAGTAATGATAGTTGATGTTGCCGACTTTGTTACTAGCAACTGTGGATATTTTACTTTTAAATCTTCCAGTTTACGTATTGCTCCCCATATTTCATAACAGTGAGCAGCTTTTTTCATGTAAATCTCCGCAAAATCTTCTTTATTTTGAGACAACCAAAATTTTGCAGCTAGTTTTAATCCCAAAGCTTCATTTTGAATAAAACCATTTTCTTGAGCAGAAGCTATAGCACGGTCATATAATTGTATGGCTTCTAATTTTTGTGCAAGACGAGCTATTTCGGCTTCAATTAGTAAATATTTATGGAGAAAATTTTCCGAGCAATTATCTGCCCAAATTTTCATTTGCTGTTGATTTTGTTCTAAAATTATATAGTATTTTTCTTTTTCTTCGCTAGTGGCTTCAGAAATTATCGCTGTTAAACTAAGAGAATAATAAAAATAATATTCAACTATGGAAAAACTATCAAAATTGTAAACTATTTTTTCTGCTGATTTCTCTGCTATATTTTTAGCTTCGTTATATCTACCATAAGTATAATTAAGTTGTAACTGTAGAAAATAATACCAATTAATTCCAGTGTGAAAATTATTTTTTTGCCAAAATTCTAAAGCTTGTTTCTCATCAAAAATATTCCCGTTCAAAAGATATGAATGTAAATTTTCTCCCTTAAAACTGCATATAGTTCCTAGTAAAACTTGTAAAGAATAAAGAATATTAATATCTCTTATATTCTGGAGAGGAGTTAAATAGTTTTTTGCTGCTTCAGCTACTTCTTTTAAGGTAGTACCAATAATAAATTTATTATAAACTAGTAAATATAAAGCCCAAGCAGCATAAACTAAATCCCCATTTTGTATGCAGGTTACATATGATTTTTCCAGAAGAGGTGTATTTGTGATAAAGTGCTTGCGATAAGAATTTATTGTATGACAAAATACATTATGTATCTTACCAGTAATTTTTTGATTGGAATATTTTTCGTTTAATTTAAAAGCTAAACAACCAAACTCATAAGCTTCTTTATATTTCTTTTGTAACCCAAGCATTCTACCATATAAAATATAGCCAAAAGCAGAGTTATCTGCATTGCCGTACTTAAATGATAAATTCACAACTTTGAGGGTAGTCATATCCTGCAAGTATAATTTACCTGTGGCATAAGCTAATGACCATAAATCAAGCAATATTTTTAAGCATATTTGCTTAGATTTATCAGTCATTTCTGGTAAATAAAGCAAATCAACAATATTTTTTTGCTGAAACTGCGAGTTTGTTTTCTGTATTTCTTCATTTACAGCTATTTGTAACTCAATTTCATCTTCTGGTAAGTATAGACCGAAATTTTTTAAAGCTATATATCCAGCTTTAATTCCATCTTCAAAATTACCATTAATCATAGCAAAATTCATTTTTAAGCCATAAATTTCAGCTTGTTCAAATATGTTTTTTGCTTTTTGTAAAGTGAAATTAAATAATACCTCTGCACGAGTAAAATTTCCTGTTAAATACTCGCATTCCGCAAGATTTTTATACGAAGCAAACATTGAATCATATGCGACCACCCATCCATTTTCGTTGAAATAATTAATTGCTAAAGAGAAATATTGTTTGGCTGTATCATAAGCATTAGAATTTTTAGCTTTGTGAGCAGCTCGCAAATTTAATTCAGCTAATTCGCTGTTTTCAAAATTATTGCTATTTAATTCTACTCCTGAATTAAGATGATTAACTATATCAAACAAATTTTCTTCAACTTGTTTTTCTGTGCTACTTTCTAGGATTATCTTACCAAGTTTCCAATGCAGTTCTTGTTTATTTTCTTCTGTGATTAAAGCATAAGCAGCTTGCTGTACTCTATCATGTAAAAATTTAAAATTTATAATTACTAATTGAGAATTAATTATTTCTGCTTCACTTGTTTCAAATTCTGTGACAGGTAAAATTAAGCCTTCTTGTAAAACAGGGAATAAGTTTTCATAAATTAGCCCTAAAGTTTTATCTTGTATGGTAGCAATAGTTTTCAAAGAAAAGCGGTTGCCGACACAAGCTGCTACTTGTAAAATTTGTTGTGTTGATGTTGGCATTTTTTTTAATTTACCAATCATCAAATCTACTACGTTATCGGTAATGTTGACTAATTCAATTTCTAGGATGTCCCATTGCCATTTTCTTTGAACTGTACAAAACTTTAGTAAACTTTCTTGGTAGAGAGTTTTCAGAAATTGGTTTATAAAAAAGGGATTACCTTGAGTTTTACGTACCACTAAATCTGCTAAGGATTTGACAGTATTTATATTACTATGCAAAGTATCTGCCATTAACTCAGAAACATGATAGTTATTCAAAGGAGATAAATTAATTTCATTAATAGTCGCACCTTCACTTTGTAAAAACTTAATTGTCATTATCAATGGATGAGTCGGACTTACTTCATTATTGCGGTATGCTCCTATTAAAAATAAATATTCTATCTGTAAATCAGTCATTATGACTTCGATTAATTTGAGCGATGCAGAATCAGCCCATTGTAAATCATCAATAAAAATAACTAATGGATGCTCAGCGCTACAAAATAATTTAATAAAATTTAGGAAAATAAGATTAAATCGATTTTGAGATTCTGCAGAGTTTAAAAGCGTAATACTAGGTTGTTCTCCAACAATTAATTTTATTTCCGGAATCACATCAATAATTATCTGTCCGTTAACACCAAGAACTGTTAATATTTTTTCTCGCCAAACTTCCAATTTATCTTCACTTTCGGTTAATATTTGCTTTATTAATTCCGAAAAAGCATTCATAATTGCCGAATAGGGAATGTCTCGCTGAAATTGGTCAAATTTTCCAGAAATAAAGTAACCTCTTTGGCGAGTAATTGGTTTATAAAGTTCTTGAACTAATGATGATTTACCAATTCCAGAGTATCCAGAAACTAACATCATTTCGATTTTTGATTTGGAATTAGCATTTGTTAGTTTTGGTTGAAAATCTTTTGGATGAATGTTTTTTGACTGAATATTTTTGGGAATAGCAACACGAAGGAAAGCTGCTAATAAACTTACGGCTTCTTCTTGTCTACCATATAATTTTTGAGGAATTTGCAATTTATTAGTTAAATCGTAGCTACCTAAAGTGAATTCTGTGATTTGATTTTGGGTTAAAAATTGATTTAAGCATTCTTTTAAATCAGCTTGAATTCCCCAAGCACTTTGATATCTGTCCTCGGCAGTTTTCGCCATTAGCTTCATAATAATATTAGAAATAGCCTGAGGACAAGCTTCTTCTCCAATCACTACGTGTGGTGGAATCGGTTGTTTTGCTAGATGACAATGAACTAACTCTAATGCATCTTTACTACAAAAAGGTAACTGATTAGTTAATAATTTATAAAAAGTTACACCTAACGAGTAAAAGTCTGTTCTGTAATCTAAAGAACGATTCATTCTACCCGTTTGTTCTGGAGACATGTAAGCAAGGGTTCCTTCTAAGACTTGAGGATTTTTCAAAGTTGGATTTTCTTGCGATAAAATTGTGGAAATACCAAAATCAATTATTTTACATTCTCCAGTCACTGGATTAAAAATAATATTCGCTGGGTTAATATCTTTGTGAATTATTTTTGACTTGTGGATTTCACCTAGAATAGCTGTGATTTTAATTGCTATATTCAAAAATTCTTCCAGAGAAAAATGCCAAGTAGTTAACCAAAATTCTAATGATTCACCACCGAAATCTTCTAAAACCATTACCAGTGTATTTTGATACTTTTGTAAGTCATAAGCTTTGACCACTCCATCAAAAGTTAAACTGCTGGTAATTTCATATTCCTGCTTGTAGCGGTTAAGTTCTGCAGGTGTAGGAAAATCTTCTTTGAGTATTTTCAGAATTGCTGATTGACTATTGTCTTGCTGATATCCTCGATAAACTCTGGAGTTAGCACTCTCGTATATAAGTTGAAGATTTTCATAGCCTGCGACTTTAACCATAGTAGGTTCCTGTATAAGTAGTATGTATAACACCCTGAGGGTAGTTTAATTATCCCTTCCGCATTTTATATTTCCCACTTAAAGCTTGATGCTAACAAAATTTATCTCAAGAAAAATTTACGTATTTTCTCCGTATAGTTCATAAATACTACATATTTAAAACCGCTGTGCCAATTTCATTTATAAGTCATGAAACAGTCTCAGCTATACCGTTACATCTTTAAGAGGATGTTTACCAATAAAATCTTAGGCATAATTTAAACTGCAAACTAGCCAACCATCCTAAATCGTCTGGTATCCGAATTTAAAGAGCAATTCTTTATGCTATCAGGGAATGAATATGACGAGTAATTTAAAGTCTCACTTACCTGCACCGACTAAGCAACGATTTGCGGCTACTTTTCACGTAGTAAGACAGATTAGCGTCTGGGTGCAGTTAGTACTAGGTACTGTTTCTAGCTTGGCTTTGTTCCTAGCTATATTTAGTCGCAATCTGGCTGTGCAAGCAAGCACAAATTCAGTCATGGAATTTGGTGTCTTTTTAGGTCTGATTGGAATTTTAGTGCTGTCTTTCCGAATCTATTTGTCTTTCCGCTATAGGCGTTTAGACAAACTTTTACAGTCACCTAATCGGGAACTACATCCAAAAAGAAGTGACGTAGTTCAATTGTTACAAATTGGATTAATCGTTAGTTTGATAGGGCTATTGTTGGCTTTCTTAGCATCTGAAGTAACCATTGCTGTTGTAGTTGCAAAAGTTTTAGCACTACCTCCAGGAGTTGCAAGCTATACATCTATCAATTTCATTCGTCCATTGGATGTCTTTGTCGTGTTGGCAAACATCAATTTGATTGGTGCTCATTTTGTCGGAAGCCTTACTTCACTAGGGCTGCTTAACTGGTTGGAGCAATAAATACAATAATTAAATAATAGCCCTGTCCGGATATTATTTTTGTTTAAGACCAGGGGCTATTATTTAGCTTTAATTTAATCTTAACAACTCTTTCACAAAAACTAACCAATACTATAGTTATTGGCGAATCATGCCAATTTGAAATGATGGATTGTTTGGTTTACCGGGTTCACTTATATGTTTAGCAATTGCACTCACTGTTTTTGTCCAGGAATGTTCCGGGTAACGCAAGCAAAAAATATCGCTACTAGCTAAAAGAAACATTTCTTCACACACAGGTAAAACCCCTGCGACTGGAACATTATAAGTCCCTTGCACCTGTTGCCGCAAAGCCTCATGGTTAAGGCTGGATAATGCTTTATTGACAACTAACAGCATTTTAGGAACTTCCAGTTTACGCGCAACATCTATTGTAACCGCTGTTCCCTGGTAATCCTGTTTATCAGGACGCAAGATAACTATAAGTACGTCAGAAATAACAGCAGACAGAAGCGTTTCTTCATTAATTCCAGGATGAGTATCAATAAATAAATAATCTAATTTAAGATGCTGCATTAATTTACGGAAACCATCGTTGAGTAAGCGAGCATCATATCCCTCTCGCAAAATCCTGGAAATCTCCCCGGTTTTAATGCTTGAAGGAACTAAATAAATTTTGCCACGGTTATTATTAAACCAGTTTTGTTTTGTTGCGAACACAGAACTGACATCATAGCTAGCTGCTTCAATTGTGCAACGTCCCCACAAATAATCATTGAGAGTCCACTTTACTTTTTTATCGTCCAATCCAAAAGGGACGTGAATACCTGGTGATTGAATATCTGTATCCACAATCCCCACTCGCGCTCCTGCACGTGCAATCAGCGTTGCAAGGTTTGCAGTTACATTAGATTTACCTGTCCCACCTCGAAATGAGTGAACTGATATAATTTTTGCCATTTTTAATTGTCCTTTCCTTTTCCTTCTTCATCTGTCCATTGGTTTCTTATTTCTTTAGCCGATTTTTGTAGCTGCTGAAAATAATCAGTCTCAGCAATTTCAGCAACCTGACGTACTAGTTTACTAGTGTCAATTTCTACCCTAAGCTGCTCTAATTGCTCCGATAACTGCTGCTCACGAGCACAAACTTCTTGCACCATTTTCTGGAACACCCGTCCCAACTGTCCCAGTTCATCAGTACGTTGAGCGATTTTTCCAATTCCAGAGCGCTCCAAAACCCTAGCTTCGTTAGCGTTCACCGTATCTCGACTAATTTTTTCCGCAAGTTGAGCCATTGGTTTCAAAGGTTTAATTACTCTCCACTTAAGTAGATAGTTAATGAAGGCGATGACTAATGCAAAAATGGCAATAAATATGCTGATAAACAAAAGTAAGGCTTTTCGAGCGTTGCTAAAAACTTCAGTTGCAGGAATATAAATAATTTGAGTACCGATTATTTGATTTAGCTCCCAACCATAACCATTTTTAGCCCCATATTTTTCCACATGGCTTTTTGGAGCTACAGAGGCTAGACCATGACATTTTAGACAACTAGAACTTGTCACAGCTAGTGGTTGAGCAGTATAGAACATCCTCTCCTCTGGCAAACTGCGAAATCCTGACAAAGTTTTTAAAGTGCGATCGCCGTTAAACCGCTCGATTAATTTTGCCTCAAACAGGTCAGACTGGTCAGCCATATTCGTAGGGTTGAGAGTAGCCTCCTTATAAATCAAGTCTTTATATTTCCAATTTTCCTTAAGCTTCTCAAATACTTGTTTTGTCGCCAAACTAGGTATAGTCTCCGGAATAAATTCAGCTTCTGGATGAGCTATTTTCCTGATAAGTGGCGCAACATTATTATTAGTATAAAATATTACTGAATTAGCTATCTCCATTGCCATCTCTCCACGATAGGCAACTTCCGCTTGGGCTTTTTGCTCCAGTGCTGTAGAGAGCGCTAACCCTCCCAAGGCAATACCACCAAGAAAAATTACTGATAGAAGCAATGTAAATTGAGACGCGAGCTTAAGACGAGTAAATTTAAAACGACGTAGCATACAGGTAATTTATCATTAGCGGTCTTTTTTACCCATATATATAGAGCCAGTTAACTAATTCAGTTTTGTACTCACCGTCTCAACCCTTATTCTCCACTTCCCTCCAACTTTAGTTGGAGTTATTTTGATGGAGAAAAGTCAGATTGCAATCCGAACGTTTTTCCGATGTGGAAGCCTTTGCGAATTTCATACTATGAACACATGAAGAGAAAAGAAAGCGCAGCGGAGACAACCAAGATAACAATAAACGGCTTGAAACTCACTGCAAATTCTAACAAAAACTACCTAAGAAAAATACCACAACGGAGAAAATACAATGTCTAACGAAATAATGAACTCAGTCGCAGTTGAATTATCCTCAGATGAACTTGATACAGTAGCAGGTGGATTATCAATTACTTTAGGTGATGGTCAAGGATTTAGCTCTGACGCAAATAACAGCTTCAAGCAAAACAATTTAGTCACTGGGCAACAAACTTTTGCTGGTCCAAATGGTAGCGGAACTACCTCTATGACCAATTTACAAGAAATCTTTAGCTCTGCGGCTCAAGGTATCGGTATTAAAAATTAAATTGGTAAATATTTAACTTGAATATTCGGGCTGTTTAACTTGAATCTTTGGGCGGGCAAGGATGCCCACCCCACAAGAGAAGAGGCAAAAATCAAAGGTTTATACACAATTACATCACACGGAGAAATACAATGTCTAACGAAATTATGAACTCAGTTGCAGTTGAACTATCCTCAGATGAACTCGATACCGTAGCAGGTGGCTTATCTATTACTTTAGGCGATGGTCAAGGATTTAGCTCCGACGCAAATAATAGCTTTCGTCAAAATAATCTAACTACTGGTCAACAAACTTTTGCTGGTTCAAATGGTAGTGGTACTGTGTCTATGACAAACTTACAAGAAATCTTTAGCTCTGCGGCTCAAGGTATCGGTATTAAGAATTAAACTGTTCGATATTTTGCTTAAATATTTGGGTTATTTAACTTGAATATTCGTAAGTTTGTAGTTGAGGTTAATACCACATGTTAAAGGGCTAAAGCTCAACTACAAGCCTTTTTATATCAATTACACCATAAGGAGAAAACACAATGTCTAACGAAATTATGAACTCAGTTGCAGTTGAATTATCCTCAGACGAACTTGATACCGTAGCAGGTGGCTTATCTATTACTTTAGGCGATGGTCAAGGATTTAGCTCCGACGCAAATAACAGCTTCCGTAAAAACAATTTAACTACTGGGCAACAAACTTTTGCTGGTCCAAATGGTAGCGGAACTACCTCTATGACCAATTTACAAGAAATCTTTAGCTCTGCTGCTCAAGGTATCGGTATTAAGAATTAAACTGTTCGATATTTTGCTTAAATATTTGGGTTATTTAACTTGAATATTCGTAAGTTTGTAGTTGAGGTTAATACCACATGTTAAAGGGCTAAAGCCCAACTACAAGCCTTTTTATATCAATTACATCACACGGAGAAAACACAATGTCTAACGAAATCATGAACTCAGTTGCAGTTGAATTATCCTCAGACGAACTCGATACCGTAGCAGGTGGCTTATCTATTACTTTAGGTAATGGTCAAGGATTTAGCTCCGACGCAAATAATACCTTCACAAAGAAAAGTTTAACTGTCGGTCAACAAACTTTTGCTGGTCCTAACGGTAGTTTTACATCATCTATGACCAACTTGGAAGAAACCATTAGCTCCGCGTTTCAAGGTATTGCTATCGGTAATTAGGTAAAGAATAAGGTCTTCAGGGTGACATCACAACTATTAGCAGAGAGCGTTCAAACCTACGAGCGGTCTCTGCTTTTAGTATTTGTATTGCGATTTGCATGAGTTCAAACTTGCCTGAAATAGTTGATTTTTAGGAAAAATCGATAGAGAAGAGGGAAAAAAGTAAATGATGTCCAATGATGAAGAACTCGATGTAAACCATACACCAGTTGAATTATCCGAAGAAGAACTAGATGGAATTTCAGGTGGAATCAGTATTTTCTTGTCTGGTTCAACGTTCGAGAAAAGAGACATATTTTCAACCCATCGAAACAGCTCAAGAAGAAGAGGTCGTGGTTCAAATTCAACTTTCGGGGCTTCTCAGACATTTTCTTCGGCATTTCAATTTATTGGCTTAGGCTTTAATTCCGCCGAAGATGTAATGAAAGTTCTCAGTGGATTAGCCAGACTTTTTGGAAGATAGAAGAATTATCGGGGTGCTAATACCAATTCGCAATTTGCAATTCACAATTCCCCACTCCCCACTCCCCATTCCCCATTCCCCACTCCCCACTCCCTATTCCCCACTCCCCACTCCCCATTCCCCATTATTTTTAAGAGAGTTTTATTATGGCAGAGGTTCTACTTCAGGAATTAAGTAATCAAGATATAGATTGGATGTTGGATGTTGGAATAAAGGTGGAAATTGAGCCGGGAACTGTTCTTATCCAGCAAGGTCAACCTCTAGATGCTTTGCATATTTTATTGCATGGTGCATTAACTGTTTCCGTAAGTCAAAGTGATGAAAACCCCTTGGGTCGTGCTTTTGCTGCATTGGAAGGTGGTACGCTACCTGGACGGGAAATTGCTCGGTTATCTAGTGGGGAGATGGTGGGAGAAATTCCTTTTGTTGATGCTTATTTACCTGCTACCACCGTCACCGCTACAACGAAATCCTCGGTTTTGACAATTAAGCAGTCACATTTAAAGAGAAAACTACAGCAAGACCTAAGTTTTGCCGCACACCTTTATCGAGCAAGTGCGGTATTATTAGCACACAGACTTGAACAAATGATGCGTCAACTGGGAAATAGCACAGTTGTTTTGAGTCAGTCACAATTACGAGAAGCTTTAATTATATTTGCGGAATTAGATGATAGCGACATCGATTGGCTAATTGCTGTAGGACGAGTTGAGCAATTTGCAACTAATTCAGTGTTAATTCGTAGCGGCAGACCTATCGAATCGTTACATATTTTACTTGATGGCATAGTAGGTTTAAATGCAGCAGAAGCCGATAGTAACCCGTTAGCCCAAGCGTTCTCAAACTTAGAAGATAGCCGAAATCAACCGATAGAGAAAGAATTTGCCCGTATGTCTCGTGGAGATATTCTTGGTGAGACACCATTTATCGACGCCCAAACCCCTGCTATTACAGTCAAAGCACTACGGGATTCACGAGTGCTTTCTATTCCCAGATGGCGACTATCAGCCAAACTGCTTCACGATGTTGGTTTTGCAGCTCGCTTTTACCGCGTCCTAGCAATTATCCTAGCAGACAAACAACAAGGAATCGTCCAACGACTTGGATACGGCAGAGTTACCTACAGCACAGGTAAATCTCTAGAAGAATCTTACGCTAACGAACTCAACACCAACTTTCTTGCACAATTAGCTTTAGCAGGAGCACGTTTTGAGTGGATGCTAAAACGAATTCGAGTTGAGTAATCACAATATCTGTCCTTTGCGACTTTGCGACTACCCTACGGGAAAACCTCCGGTTTATGCGTGAGATAAAAACACAAAAATTTTAGGGAAAAATCCAATGGTCACACAACAACCCCAAAAAAATAATTTATTTAGAAAAGAAGCTCTAGACAAAGTAGCTTCTCCAGAACAACTTGACCAACTAATAAGAGTAGTAAACCCCAAACGCTGGCTTTCTTTATTTGCACTTGGTTCATTAGTTGCAGCAGGAACAACATGGAGTATTATCGGACGTATCCCCATTATTGTTAATGGTCAAGGGGTAATAGTTTATCCCAGCAAAGTAGTGTCAGTTCAAGCATCCCAACCCGGACGCATTTTGTCGCTGAACGTAGAAGTAGGTGATAAGGTAAAAAAAGGTCAAGTTTTAGCCACAATTGACCAATCAGAACTACAAAAACAATTACAACTTCAGCGTGATAAACTAGCCCAACTGCGGTTCCAAGATGAAACAGCAAATTTAGCACAAATCCAACGTTTTAATATCGAACAAGAAGCAATCGCAAAACAGCGTCAAACTTTAGAGCAGAGTTTGCAAACAGTCAAGTCTCTCACCCCAGTCCTACGGGAAAAAGGTTCCGACGTACTAAAACGAGAGCGTGAAAATCTGAAACAACGCTTACAAACATTACGCGAATTAGAACCAACATTGAAAAAACGCTGGGATGACCGTCAAAGCCTTGCTTTACAAGGTGCTGTTCCTAGAGATACCTCCCTACAAGCACGACAAGACTATATCAATGCTAAAGCACAAATTAACGAAGCAGAATCGCAGTTGAATCAACTTGAAGTAAAAGAGACTGATTCCGAGCGTCAATATCTTACCAATCTGAATCAAGTTAACGAATTGGAAGCGCAACTCAAAACATTAAAGAGTCGTCAAGCAGTTCAACAAGAACAGGATTCCACTACAGCTATTAATCGTAAAAAAGAAATTCAAGAAACCCAAAGAGTAATTGCTCAATTGGAATCGCAGCTAAAACAAAATAGCCAAATTATCAGTGCTCATACAGGAACAATTCTGGAAGTTACAGCAAAACCAGGACAGCAATTAGAACCAGGTATTGGAATTGGTACTATTTCAGCGCAACAATCTTCAGATAAGCTAATTAATGTTGTCTTTTTACCTGTAAGTGAAGGTAAGAAAATTAAGCTTGGTATGCCACTACAAATTACACCTTCGACGGTAAAAAGGGAAGAATTTGGTGGTATCACTGCTAAGGTAATAAAGATATATGAATTTCCTGTGACGCAACAGGGTGCAGCCAGTTTGGTGGGGAATCCTGATATTTTACCAGGAGTGATGGCACAAGGACCTCAACTTGCTGTCTTTACCGAGATGGAACGGGATAGTTCAAGTAAAAGCGGCTTTAAGTGGTCGTCTTCTAAGGGTCCAGAGATTAAAATCACACCTGGAACAACTACTTCGGTACGGATAATGATAGATAAACAGGCTCCGATTGTGTTTGCTTTACCATTTTTAAAGTCTTTAATGCCAAAAACGGATATGGTTAAGTTTTGAATTTTTTTTGGAATTGGGAATTTTTAACTAATAATTCCCATGACAAATTCGCCTTGATTGATTGCCTGATTAATAGAAATGTCGTAAACTAAGCCGTCAGCTTCGGCATAAATATCGACAATAGTAGGAAGCTTACCCAACTTATTAAAACTCAATATTTGATAAATACGGTCGCCTGCTTTTACCAAAGTACCTAATTTCACACGCCATTGAATCATTCCTCCCACAATTCCATAATATTTCTTAACGTCACTTCGCTTTTTAAAAGCCATTTCTGGATTCATATTTGAACTTATATTGACCATAGGTAAATTAGTATTGACTAATATACCTTTCCGTACTATATAATTGATAATACCTTGAAAACCTCGTGCCACAGAATCGGGATTCATCTGCATTCCTGTGCCAAGTTCAAGTGTCCAAGCCTCCACATCAAAACGAGCTTCTCGACCCAGTTTTTGTAAGCAATTTTCAAGTGCTAACCAAGGCTTGATAAAAGCTTCATCAAATGCATCCCCATCGTATTTATCGAGTAAAATACCGAAATCAAGTAAGAAATATTTAGCACTATCTTCGCGGTTATGGAAATAATAGAGATAATTCAATCCTTGGTTAGCTGAACTGTGTAAATCAATTAAATAATCAGCATCAAGACTCAATGATTGCAGCTTGTAACGAAATATTTCGGTATATGGTACGCTGCTGTAACAATTCATTTTTTCTAAAATTTTGTTGAATTCTTGTTTAATAATGTTTAAATAATTTTGCCTGATAACCTCTATATCTAAAACAAGCTGAGATTTAGCGAATACCACTAAATCATCAGTTGCTTTTTCGTAGTCCCAAAAAATTCGGTTCCAATCTTTCGCTTCGTAAACACAATATCTTCCAGGTGAAAAATGATGAGCGCGTTCGTTAGTTCCCATTGGGTTACAAACTGGAAGTAGACAAATTTCACCAATTACATTATCAGTATTTAACGTTTGTAAAAACTCGATTAATTGTTGAATTACCGCATTTCCTGCAATTTCCGCACCATGTAGATTTGATTGGATGTAGACTTTTTTTCCAGGTTGCGAACCGATAAATTTGTAGACTTGTAGCGATAACATGTCACCAGAAGCCATTTGACGCAGAGGGATTGTCTCAATAATTGGAAGCATAAATTCTGTAGAGACGTTACATGTAAAGTCTTTAGATTATAGTTTAAATTGCTATGGCTACCTGAGCTAAAATAAAATTAGAAATCTACATTAAATGTTAATTGAGGTTTTATTATGCCCTCCCCTTTTCCAGGAATGGACCCCTATCTAGAAAGTCCTGAGTTTTGGTCTGAGGTGCATCATCGTTTAATTACGGCAATTGCTATCAATCTTGCACCTCCCTTGCGTCCAAAATACCAAGTAGCCATTGAAAAACGCACTTATTTGGCCGCTTTAGAAGATAATGTCATGGTGGGAATACCTGACGCAACAATTTATTCTCGTCAAAAAGAAAACCTCCAACCACCTACCCAATCCTCATCTAATTCAACAACAACACTACCGACACCTGTTCAGGTTGAAGTCCCAATGTTAGAAGAGGTACGGGAAGGCTATTTAGAAATTCGTGAAAATGCTACTAAGCAAGTCATAACTGTGATAGAAGTTCTCTTACCTAAAAATAAGCGTTCAGGTGAAGGACGAGTTGCCTATGAAAGTAAGCGACAAAAAATTTTAATGACCGCAACCCATTTAGTTGAAATAGACTTGCTCCGTGGTTTACCCCAAATGCCAATCTTAAAATTTACAGACACTTCTGATTATCGAATTCTCATCAGTCGAGGGAATAAACGTCCAATTTCTGACCTTTATGCTTTTGATGTCAAAGAGCAGATACCCGCTTTTCTTTTACCATTACAACCATTTGACACAGAACCAATACTAGATTTACAGCGCTTATTAAACGAGATTTACGACCAAGCAGGCTATGACTTAAGGATAAATTATACACAACCCCCAATACCACCTTTATCTAAAGAAAACGCAAGCTGGGCAAATTCATTATTGCGCGAAAAAGGCTTTTAATTTTTTATTTAGTAAGAGTTATTTTAGATAATGCTATCATAAACTAAAACTCATCTTACAGAAAGATGAAAAAAAATCAAATTACTTCTATAGTAGTAAATATGTCAAGAGCATTTCCACTTATAATAGGTAATTGTGATTATGTTATTTAAAAATATATCTATTTGTTGTCAATTAATAAATGACAAGCAAAAATATGAAGACGCTGAAAAATGCTATATTAATCCACCTTGTGGCTGTGCTAATCCCGGTAAAGAATTGCAATGTGAAAGTTGCGATTATTTAGAAGGTTGTTTATCTCGGTATCAGCATTTAAAAAAATCCCATAAAAAGATGTAGAGACGTTACATGTAACGTCTTTACATGTAACGTCTCATCGGAACATATTTTTGTCTATTGTTTATTGGGGATGAAGTCCTTGATTCTCAACTGGAACTAGAACATATGCTGTCTGGTTATCCGGTACAACTACATTGGGAGTATTTACATTTGTTGAAGTTGCAGTTGTAGTTGTAGACGGATTTTCATTTTCAACAACACCTTTAGCAGCATTGACAGTTCTTTTAACTGTGTTATTAACACCTTCAGCAGCACCTTTCACAATATCTACTGTATTTTGTGCAGTATCGCTAACATCTTTAGCTGAAGTCGTAACAGTATTAACTGTAGTTTGTACGGTGTCATTAAGACTAACGGCTGTGTTTTTGAAAGCACTACCTACATCTTGCGCTGCATAGCTAATATTCTCAGACACATTTTTCACTGTTTCCCCAACATTTTGAACAGTTTGGTTAAAACCATTTGCAGTATCTTTTGCTGTGTTGGCAACATTTTTTACAGCTTGATTAACTCGCTCAGCAGTTCCTTTCAATGCCAAAGTTCCCGCTATTGCACCCAAAGTAGCACCAATTAATGTGCTAATAGCTATTTGCATAAACGCATTATTGCTATCATTCGTTTCCGTATAAACATTGCCTTGTTCTGTAAAAAAATCTGGATTTTCTTCTGGACGGTTTATAAATTGCTGATTTCCATTCATAATATTCGCTCAAGTTAAATACGAAAAAATTTTCTATTACGTAGTTGTAGAGACTAAAAATGTTTAGTCCCTACATTCTAATTAGCAACTTACTGGTTGTAATTTTCTATGCGTGCAATTTCTTCTTCCAAAGAATCCTCATCCGCAAAACCTTGTGAAGTCTCAGTTTCTGGGACTGCAATAAAGACAGCTGTAGAGTATGATTCACTTAGCACATCGTTAGGATTGCTACCCATTTGTTGTTGATTAGGATAACCTTGAGGATTATTACTCATTTGTTGTTGATTAGAGTAACCTTGATTTTCAGAAGGTTTCACCTCTTGAGCGGTATCCTTAACTTTATCAGCAACACGGGAAGTAGTTTGGTTAACTCCTTCAGCCGTATTTCTTACACCATCTGCTACTGTATCAGATGCTCCTTTCACAGCTTGGTTAACACCTTCTGCTGTATCCTTAACAAGGTTTGCTCCTCCTTGTACAGCTTGGCTAACGCTGTCTGCTGTGTATTGCATCGCGTTTAAAGCACCTTCTGTAGTTTGTTTAGCACCTTGAGCAACATTCTCAGCAGCTTCTAGTGTTCCACCAATAACAGCATGACTAACTCCTTCGGCCACACTTTTGAAAGCATCCCCAAAACCCTTTGCTGAGTAGCCAAGACCTTCTCCTATAGTTTTAGCTGCATCTCCTAAACCATTAAAAGCATGAGTAAAACCTTCGGATGCTTTTCTACCACCTAAAGCTGCAGCTAAAGACCCCAAAGTACCACCAATAAGTCCACCAATCAAAATTCTGGTGAATAAATCATCTCTATCTTTATCTGCTTTTGCTTTTGCATTAGCAAACTGAGGTGCTGCTCCAGTTCCAGCATTTCCACCATAATATTGACCACCTGTTGCACGGTCGCCATAGTAGTTGCCAGAAGATGTACCAGGGTAAGCATTAGAGCCTGTATAGCCAGGATTAACTTGACCGGATACTCCACTGTTCGGGTTTGTACCCACATTTCCAGAATAAGATTGACCAGCTGTAGGATTATTAGAGCCTGTATAGCCAGGATTAGCTTGACCGGATACTCCACTGCTCGTGTTTGTACTCACATTTCCAGAATAAGATTGACCACCAGTAGGATTGGGGTTTGTATTTTGGTTATTTGGAGTCTGTCTACTTTGAATCATATCAATTTGCCTCCTTGTAAAAATTGCTGAACCTGCTTAAACTTGCATCTGGTCTTTAAGCTCGTCACAAGGCTAATTTAGCGATTTAAAAAAATAAATCAACCGCTCTTCAGGCATACATAATCAACTATACAGTCTGCCTATAGTTGGAAGTTAAATTTATTTAGATAAAGCTGATAAAAATATTGACGAACTCGACAAGAAATATGTGAATTGTAGTTAAAGTTTTAATAGATGATTAAACTCAATTTAACGAGTGTATTAAATCATATCGGGTTGATTTACAGTTTTATAGAATCACATTTCCTCTACGATATCAATCAGCAGAGAGAGTTACAAATCAATTTTATGCATCATTATTTTCAAAAGAAGCTAAAAACATAAATGTATTTCTAACGAGAAATATGTTTCTTTTTTTACTTGCTAATAGCAGTATAGCTTGCTTACAGGTGTTTATTTTGCTAGGGCAATTCTAAATAGCTTGTGAACACGTAGCATTACTTAATTAGTCATGTTTTTGCCTCTTGATGTAAGACTCATTAGTATTTGTAGACTTCGGTTGTTAAAAAAATCAAAAGGTATAGTTAGATGAATTTGAAACCAATTAATCAACAAGTTGTTACTATTATGGGAGCCTCCAGTGGTATTGGGCGAGATACCGCTCTCAGATTTGCCGAACGAGGTGCAAAAGTAGTAGTTTCCGCTCGCAGTAAAGAGGGTTTAGCAACGCTGGTTGATGAAATTAACTATCGTGGAGGACAAGCCATTGCTTATACTGCTGATGTGTCCGACTTTGAGCAAGTAAAAGCGGTTGCGTCCAAGACAGTTGACCGCTTTGGTCGGCTTGATACTTGGGTACATACAGCCGCAACCTCCGTCTTCGGAACCTTTGACAGCATCACCCCAGAAGAATTTGAGCGAGTTATTGATGTTAACCTTTTGGGACAAGCTTATGGTGCGATGGCTGCTTTACCTTATCTTAAGCAAGAAGGAAGAGGGGCACTAATCCACGTCACCTCGATGGAAGCTCGACGCTCTCTACCTTTTCAAAGTCCTTACTCAGCTTCTAAACATGGTGTTGAGGGTTTTTTAGATGCTTTAAGGCTAGAACTTAAACATCAAGGTTATCAGATTAGTGTTACTAATATCTTGCCTGCTGTTATTAATACGCCCTTTTACAATAAAGGTAAGACCAAATTGGGTGTGAAGCCAACGGGAGTACCTCCTTACTATGAACCGAGTTTGGTTACAGATGCTATTCTTTATGCGGCCGAACATCCCACACGTGATTATATTGTCGGTGATGTCGGTAGAATATTAAATGTGATGCAACGAGTTTCTCCGGAATTAGTCGATGCAATACTACTTTTAATTGGCTTTGAAGGACAGAAAACAAAAGAAATTAAGTCAGAAAATGCACCCAACAATCTTTATGAGCCAATCCAAGGATATGACAAAGTTCAAGGTGATTTTAGCAAACTAGCAATTCCAAGTATTGGTGATTCGTTGGACAAAAACCCTGCTTTGATAATAGGAGCTGTTTCTCTGGCTGCGCTGGGTCTTTTTGCTTTATTTCAGTGGAACAAGGAACCGCAGCAATAATTTATAACTGTATAAGAAACCCCATAGCCCAATATAATCCCTGAACTAAAGTTCAGGGGCATTTCTGCATCAGTGTACCCCGAACTTAAATAGATATTAGGAAAGGATAGTAGAGATTTCTATCATCCCCCTTCTTGTATATATTGAAACAGATGTGGAAAAACTTATTAAAAGCAAAACCAAAAATTCGCCCCATTCGTCGCACACCGACCTTACTGCAAATGGAAGCTGTAGAATGTGGTGCAGCGTCTCTCGGTATGATTTTAGGTTACCACGGTAAAATAGTTCCGTTAGCTGAGTTGCGACAAGCTTGCGGTATTTCGCGGGATGGCAGCAAAGCCTCTAATGTATTAAATGCAGCCAAAAGTTACGGTTTACAAGCAAAAGGCTTTAAGGCTGATTTACAAGCACTGCAACCAATCGAATGTCCTTATATTGTTTTCTGGAATTTTAATCATTTTTTGGTTGTTGAAGGATTTAGCAAAAGCCACGTTTTTCTTAATGACCCAGCGACAGGTAGACGTACAGTTTCGTTAGAAGAATTTAGTTCGGCATTTACAGGAGTTGTATTAGTTTTTGAACGTGGCCCCGAATTTAAGAAGGGTGGACAGAAACCGAGTTTATTTTTAGCATTATCTTCTCGGTTACGCGGTTCTATGTGGTCGCTGCTTTATTGCGTACTGGCTGGTTTTTTTCTTGTACTACCTGGATTAGCAATGCCAGCATTTTCACAAATATTTGTAGACCAAGTATTAATTCAAAAACGAGAAGACTGGTTACAGCCTTTAATATTTGCAATGTTTTTTACCGCTATATTAAGTGGATTGTTGACTAGATTACAATTACAGTTATTACGGCGGATGAAAATTAAATTAGCGATGGGAATGTCGAGTAAGTTTTTATGGCATCTACTCCATCTCCCCGTAAGCTTTTATGACCAACGTTTTGCTGGAGAAATTAGCAGTCGAATTCAACTCAATGACCGTCTGGCTAATTTACTTTCTGGGAGGCTAGCAACAACTGTAATTTCCGCAGTCATGGTAGTTTTTTATGCTATTGTTATGTGGCAATACGACACTGTATTAACACTGATTGGAATAGCTTTTATTGTAGTTAATTTAGCCGCATTACAGTGGGTTGGACGATTGCGGGTAGATACGAATATTCGCTTAATGCAAGAACAAGGTAAAGTCAGTGGGGTATCAATCGCTGGCTTACAAAGTATGGAAACCCTTAAAGCATCAGGATTGGAATCAGATTTTTTCAATCGTTGGGCTGGATATTACGCTAAGTCAGTTAATGTTCGTCAAGATATGGATAATTTAAATCAGAATTTGGGAACATTACCTGCGTTTTTATCTGGTGTTACTTCCATGTTGCTGCTCGTTGTCGGTGGATTGCGTGTTATGGATGGAGCCTTAACGATTGGGATGTTGGTAGCGTTTCAATCCTTGATGCAGCAATTTATGCAACCAGTAAATCAACTCGTTAGTTTAGGTGGAGAACTACAAGAACTAGAAGGAAACTTAAATCGTTTAGACGATGTTCTCAGCAACCCAATTATTTCCTCCTCGTCTCCTTCATCTCTCTCATCCCTCCCATCCCCAAAACTAGAAGGATATTTAGAACTACGGAACATAACTTTCGGTTATAACCGGACTGCTGCACCTTTAGTGGAAAATTTTAGTTTAAAGCTTAAACCTGGACAGCGTGTAGCTTTGGTAGGTGGTAGCGGTTCAGGAAAATCAACCATTGCTAAGCTTGTTTCTGGGCTTTATCAACCTTGGTCTGGTGAAATTTACTTCGATGGAGAAGGGCGATCGCAAATTCCACATCAGGTTTTAGTTAACTCGATTGCGACAATTGAGCAGGATATCATGCTATTTGCTGGGACTGTACGAGATAATCTGACATTGTGGGATACTACTATTCCCGATAGTACAGTCATGCAAGCTTGTCGGGATGCAGCAGTTCACGAAATTGTACTATCACTCCCTGGTGGTTATGGTGCTGACCTACTGGAAGGAGCAACTAATTTAAGTGGTGGACAGCGACAAAGGTTAGAAATTGCTCGCTCTTTGGTGAATAACCCCTCAATATTATTGATGGATGAGGCTACAAGTGCGTTGGATGCAGAAACAGAAAAAATTATTGACCAAAATTTACGGCTGCGAGGTTGTACCTGTATAATAGTGGCGCACCGATTGAGTACAATTCGCGATTGCGATGAAATTATTGTTCTCCATCGCGGTAAGGTTGTGCAACGGGGAACGCACGAGCAATTAAGTAATATTGAAGGACACTACTTGGATTTGATTAAAAGCGAAGGTGGGAGCTTGGATTAGTTTTAAGTTTTGAGGTTTAGCTGCTTGATGACTTATTCATCGAGCGCTTACGTCCTAATAATTCATCTTTAGTAATAGGTGTTCTTCTTAAAGTATCTAAAGGAACCAAAAACTTAGCGACTTCAACTCTTATATCCAAAGCATCAAATACAGCTAAAACCTCTAAAAAACTAGCACCTTGATAATCATGGTCTTCATAAAAATTGATTTTTTCTTCCGTCAAACCAGCTAAATCAGATAACTCCTTTTGAGTGAGTTTAGCAGCCATTCTCGCTTTAATTAGAATTTCTGGAAGATGATTAATATCATCAACTTTTAATACAATCGGCTGATTATAATCATGATTAACGAGTGCCTCATATTCCGCAATTTGTGACTTTAACTCGTCCACTTGACTTTGGTATGAATCTCTATGTAACTGCCACCTTTCTTTATCTTCTTTTAAACTTTCATTATTATCAAATTCGGCTACTGACTGTTCAAATCGTAGCAACCATTCTTTTGTACTACGTAATTGTTGGTCATTTCTAATCATCATAATCCCACCTTACTAAATCAATTGCGATAATACCTTTACGCATATTGGTTCTCGTATCAAATTGGAAAAAGTCTATATAAGGAGTACCAGATTCATTTGCAGGAAAACTGGAAGGAAAAATTTCACCTCTATACTTGATTTTTTGTTCAGCACGCATCAGAGGAAAATTATATATAGCTGGAGCTATTGATTTAAGTATTCTTGAATTAACTCCATCGTCTTCCCAACAACAATCGTAGTCTCCAGGGCTTTCTTTACTGCTGACAAAACTACCATCTATATAAATAGTCGAACATCCTGCTTCTTTTAATTGCTTCATTGCTAAATTTAAACCATCTATCATCTTTACTCGACGAGGTGTAGTACCAAACCGCTCAATAAAATCTTCCCATACTGTCCAATGCACCCCAACTGGTAAATGACCATTATCTGCAAATTCCGGAATCATAGATGATTATTATAACTTTTTTATAATTACTGGGCACAATAAGAAGGCATAAATACCATTCTTTTGGTGAAGCTGCACTTAATCTGAAGCTAGATTTGCGTAAAAAGCGAAGGTTTTTCTGCTTTTTTAGCCAAAGACGCAAAATTACACATGATATAACTAATCATGTGATGACTTGATATTTGCTTACTAAATTTATCAAATTACTAGTAACCATGTTAAAACTGAGTTTTGCCACTTTACTTCTATTGCTGAATATTATCTCACCCGCAGCAGCAAATCTCAAACAACAGAAAAAAAACGTAGTTCGGGGAAACTGTGGGAGACGTGGTTGTAGCGCACTTCTAAAAGACCTACGCACCCGTTACCCAGATTATATTAGCTCATTTGAAAAAGAATGTCCCCGGTCAAAAATCTTTGCTATGGAAGTTGGTGTTAACGACAGAAATGCAAGACAAGTTTGGTTTGGCTGCTGGGACGCAAAAAAAGACAATCGAACTCGTTACGGGAGTTATTTAGGTACTTTGCCACTCCCAGGTAGCGAGCAAAAATTTTTGACCCCTTTACCTAATTCTTCTCCTTATACCCAAGAGTTACAACAGCGTTATTCCGAGGCTATAAAAAAAGCTCAATTCAAATGTGCAACCAAAAGCGGTAGTTTTAATATCTTACCTCCAGAGCAAAATAATTCCGTCCAATTGCAATGTTATTTTCAAGGTGGTGTAGTACTTATAGATGAAAGTAATGATTTTAAATCTGATGGAGAAGCTTCTAAAGGTGCAGGAGTCGATGAAATTTTAGGAACATTTCCCGTAAGTACTAAAAATTAGATTGTTAATTCCCCCTTCCCTAATAGGGAAGGGGGTTAGGTCTCTATATTTGAAATTTGCCAATCAATCTCTGGTTTACCTATATCACGTAAAGCATCATTAATCGCTGAAAAAGGTTTACTACCAAAAAAACCGTTGCGTGCAGAAAATGGTGAAGGATGCGCCGATTGAATGACCTTATGTCGAGTTGTATCAATTAGGTTTAATTTTTTTTGTGCATCTTTACCCCATAAGACAAATACTACTGGTTCCGGTTTTTCATTTACTTTTTGAATAACATAATCAGTAAAAATTTCCCAGCCTTTCTTTTTGTGAGAATTTGCTGTATGTGCGCGTACAGTCAAAACAGTATTTAACATTAAAATACCTTGTTTTGCCCAAGGAATTAAACAACCATTATTAGGAATATCAAATCCGACATCATCTTTAAGTTCTTTAAAAATATTTATCAAAGATGCTGGTAGCTTAATACCTGGTCTCACAGAAAAACATAAACCATGCGCTTGATTGTTATCATGATAGGGGTCTTGTCCCAATAATAAAACATTTACCTCAGAATATGGTGTTAACTCAAAAGCCGAAAATACATCTTCCTCGGGTGGAAAGACTGTTTCGGTTTGCCTTTCCTTCTTCAAAAAATCTTGAAGTTGTTGAAAATATGGCTTATCGAATTCTGAAGCGAGTTCTGTTTTCCAAGAAAAGTCCATAGTTTTTAGATGCGATTCCTGTAATTAATGCAGTAGTAAATAGCTACTAAAATTATAACGGCTAGCGATTTAAAAGTCTAATGATACTCCCATTATTTTTATCAACAACTAAAGTTCTAGGTTGATTATTTATTGCAACTGATGATGATTCTCTAAATAGCACTTGATTGCCTTTCACTACTGGTAAACCAAATGCATCAATGTTGTATTTTTTGTAAAATTGTCGCTCCCATAGATATTTACCAGTTTCTAGATTTAGTTTGCTTACAAACCCAGTCCCACTCATATAAACTGTTTGCTGTTCTTGTAATGGCTGACCAATATTAAAAGTTGGAATATGAGCTTGCCACTTTATTTTTCCAGAGGGTACAGCTATCCTGGCAATTTTACCCCATCCCTCTCCACCACTACTAATTCCATAAACAAGAACTACATCCCCTTTTAAAGGGAAATAATATAACTGCTCAATATTTCCATCGTTTGTAAGCGAAACACTTTTGTTATTGCGACCAATGTAAAACTTCTCGTCTTTAACGCTATAACGATTTCCAGAAATAGAAAATTTAAACTCGTGAGCAAGTGGATTACCTTTTTTTGTTGTGCCATTCACCTGAATTGCAGGTTGAGCAAATCCTATAGTGGGAATTAATAAAATAACTGAGGAAATAAGTAAAGTTTTAAATATTGTTTTTCTCATAATTTTTTCTCATAATAATATAATTATAACTCAACCATAGTTTTACTATAGTAACCACTACTTTGTCCAATAATACGCGAGGCTCTTATGTCAGAAAAGACAAATCTAATCGCCATCAATGCAGAATCAGCACCTCTACGAACTAAACCCTCAAACTATCCAGAACCTTTCGCTGTGCGTATGCTTGGAAGAGAAAAGCGTATTCTTGGCGACTTGTTTGGAATTACGAACTTCGGTGTCAACCTCACACGCTTAGCTCCAAATGCAGTTTCAGCCCTTCGCCATGCTCACACAAAACAAGACGAGTTCATCTATATCTTACAAGGATTTCCAACGCTATATACCGACGAAGGCTGCACCCAACTCTCTCCAGGGATGTGTGCGGGTTTCAAAGCTGGTACTGGTAATGGACACCATCTAATAAACGAAACCACAGAGGAAGTGCTGTACCTCGAAATTGGTGACAGAACACCGGGAGACGAAGGAAGCTATCCCGATGACGACCTCAAGGCCATACTGATGGAGTCTGGCAAGTGGAAATTCGTACATAAGGATGGCACACCTTACTAGCAACCCATGCGATTTTTCAAGTTATAGAAATATATTTATTACCAAAAAATAACCTGAGAATCAAATTAAAAATCATCCATCATTACGTCCGAATCAAACTCATCTTCTAAGTCAAAATCATCCATATCTAAAGGAGGAGGAGGTGCTGATTCGTCATACTCTGCGCTATTTTTTATATCATCTATAGCTCTTGAAGTTGTAGACATTGCCATATAAGGAGACATACTCCAAGCAAAAGGTAGTTCCTGAGGAGACAACCCGCACTCCAAGCGAATAATCTCCATTTGTTGCATTAACTGAGCAATAGCTTTTTGCCCAACCGATTTGAGTTCCTCCCCCTTAACTCCTTGTTCCTTCAAAGCCAGGGGTAACCAATAAGGTCGAATTGCCTCACAAGCCAAGTCTGTCTGTGGTTGTCGTTGATTCGCTAAATAGGTAAAAACTACCCCGTCATCAGTAGAAACCGCTCGTTTAAGATGCAGTAAAGCCGATTCTTCCTCTGGGTTTGTTTCCCCGTTTGGTTTTGGTTCCACTTTATTTTTTCTAGCAGCCATCTACAACCAATCCTTTAGTAATTAAATCTGATTGAGCATACTATAGACCACACTGGAAACAAAAATAGTGCATGTGTTGTACGCAATGCTCGTCTCAAACCTGCTCCTTAATAGTTGTACCACTGGCAATAGTGTCACAAGCGTTAACTAGTAATTATAGTGATTACAGTATTTTTTTACCAGTGCGGTGGAAATCTGCCGCATCTACCATCTAAACTGGGGATATTAGCCTCAATATACTTGGAGGTGCTGCAATATGGTGAAAGAAATTACACAATTCGATACCGCCGATGATTTTGTCATCTATCCTATTAGTGATGGAAAGCCAATGGCGGATAACACAATACAGTTTCGTTGGATTGTATATATTAAAGAAAATTTAGAAATTATGTTCGCTACAAACCCAGATGTATTTATTGCTGGGGACTTATTATGGTATCCAATTAAAGGAAGTGATAAAAAAAGATGTGCTCCTGATGCGATGGTAGTATTTGGTAGACCAAAGGGTGATAGGGGTTCTTATTTGCAGTAGCAAGAAGGAAATATACCTCCGCAGGTAGTGTTTGAAATTCTATCACCTAGCAATACACGTCAAGAAATGGAAAATAAACTTGACTTTTATAATAATAATGGAGTGGAAGAATACTACTTTTATGACCCCTATAAAAACAATTTGCAGGGTTGGTTGCGGTCAAACAACAACTTAAAAAAAATTCCAAATATCAATGGTTGGGTAAGCCCTCGTTTACAAATAACTTTTAGATTAACAGCCTCGACACTGGAAATATATCGTCCTGATGGTCGAAAATTTTTAACATCAGTTGAACTTGAAGAACGTGCTGAACTAGAAAAACAACGCGCTGAAGCTGAAAAATTACGCGCTGATACCGAGCAACAACGTGCTGAGGACGAAAAACTACGTGCTGAGGCTGAAAAACTACGTGCTGATGCCGAACAACAACGCGCTGATACTGAACGACAGATGAGATTAAATGCTGTTACTCGCTTGTTGTCTATGGGGTTAAGCGTGGAAATTGTTGCACAAACACTTGAATTAAAAGTGGAAGAAGTCGAGAAAATGAACGGTAGTTAGAGGTCTAGCAATTCATTCTCAAACCTACATCTTGATAGTTGTACCACTGTTAATAGTGTCACAAGTAGTAACTAGCGCAAATGCTAGTTACAGTATTTTTTTACCAGTGCGGTGGGAATCTGCCGCATCTACCATCTAAACTGGGGATATTAGCCTCAATATACTTGGAGGTGCTGCAATATGGTGAAAGAAATTACACAATTCGATACCGCCGATGATTTTGTCATCTATCCTATTAGTGATGGAAAGCCAATGGCGGATAACACAATACAGTTTCGTTGGATTGTATATATTAAAGAAAATTTAGAAATTATGTTCGCTACAAACCCAGATGTATTTATTGCTGGGGACTTATTATGGTATCCAATTAAAGGAAGTGATAAAAAAAGATGTGCTCCTGATGCGATGGTAGTATTTGGTAGACCAAAGGGTGATAGGGGTTCTTATTTGCAGTAGCAAGAAGGAAATATACCTCCGCAGGTAGTGTTTGAAATTCTATCACCTAGCAATACACGTCAAGAAATGGAAAATAAACTTGACTTTTATAATAATAATGGAGTGGAAGAATACTACTTTTATGACCCCTATAAAAACAATTTGCAGGGTTGGTTGCGGTCAAACAACAACTTAAAAAAAATTCCAAATATCAATGGTTGGGTAAGCCCTCGTTTACAAATAACTTTTAGATTAACAGCCTCGACACTGGAAATATATCGTCCTGATGGTCGAAAATTTTTAACATCAGTTGAACTTGAAGAAGGTGCAGAACGAGAGCGTCAGCGAGCAGATGCTGAAAAACAACGCGCTGATACCGAACAACAACGTGCTGAGGCTGAAAAACAACGCGCTGATAACGAACAACAACGTGCTGATACCGAACGACAGGTAAGATTAAATGCTGTGAATCGTTTGTTGTCTATGGGATTAAGTGTGGAAATTGTTGCTCAAACACTCGAATTAACAGTAGAAGAAGTCGAAAAAATTAGGGATTGAGTTCCTTGTTGGGTCGAGCAGTTTCCATATAATAAATAATTATGTACTCTCAATTTAGCTCATTGCCATCAGGAGACGACAGCTGCATGATTTCAGTAAAACGTGAATACTTAACCGCATCGGTAGGGGGAAAATCCGCCGACACTGCAAGTAACCCAATTTTTATATTCTCGAAATAAATCACACCTCCAATACGTCCTTCTACTTGGAAAGGTCCATGAAATAACTGAAACTTTGGAATGTAGATTAAGAAAAAGTTAGTAACCTTTTTTTTGCTGCCAAAAATTTGTTGACAAGTTTTCCGGACAATAGCATCTAGATATTCATTTTTGGCTGGCTTACCCAATTCAGTAAACTCTGGATGATCCGCAAAATGATCCATATAAAACGACCAGATATTAGAAAGGTCCCCTTCATTGGTCAATTTTTGCTTAAGTTCCTGTAACCGTTTGAAGTTCATAATGTTTTTCTATATTGTGTATTTTTTACCAAAGTTATTTTTTTCTACCTCTAATCATAAATTGAATATCGGTACATATGCTCGTGTCAATCCCACTTTATAAAATTAATTGTGAACATTGCGAGTTGACATCCTTGTTTATATTTGACTTACCACGACACGCAGGGAATTTAACTAGAGAGCGTCCCTTTAACTATTGCATCACTTCCCCTCCTTCCTAAATAGTGATTTTAAGAACCAAACTTGGGTAAATCAGAAACCTGGCTGTTGAGAAGGGATGAAAGGAGAAGTCACAATGCTAGCCGAAACTAACAACTGTACAAATTCATTTGGGGAACCATATTTCTTTAAAAGCAACGACCCCCTTTTACTTGACGACCTCAACAAAATTTGGCTAGTGCAATCTGGGTCATTAGCGCTATTTGCAATCAATGTTCAAAACCACATTCCCAAAGGTAGACGACGTTATTTATTTAGCGTCAAAGCAGGAGAAGTCATGTTTTCCGGAACCTTCCCATTACAAGAAGGACAACATCAAATCCTCGCAGTTCCCTTAGAAGAAACAGAACTTTTACTGGTTAACCCTATAGAATTTCGTCAATTAGTAGCCAAAGATAATCCTAATAATCGTAAATTAAATGAATTGGTCGAACCTTGGATACATCACTTAGGTTCAGCAGTATCAGAAATTGTTTCACCCATATTTCCCACCCCATCAAAAAACCCAGGATGTACTATATTAGGTAGCAACGAAGTATTTCAATCTCCTCACGGGAGCGTTGTGTGGATAAAGTTATTACAAGGTAACAGTAAATTATTAGGATTAAATAGTTTAGAGCTTACCCCAGACACCGAACGCATTCCCCTCGTTGCTCATCTCTGGTTACAAGCAAACGATATAGTAGAAATAGACTCTATAGAAAGTACAGATATTCTCGATATTACTTTAATATTAAACGGTATTAATCAGTTACAAACATTTGTTTTACAAGCAATAGAACAATTAGAAAAAAAAGAAACCAAAGCCGAATTATCTCGTTTTAAAGAGCGAGAATGGCTAAATAACCAAGCGATAGCTACTACTTTAGATAGTTTTGCGAATATATTTGAAACCGAAAAAGTAAATGCTCCCCCTCTCAAACAAACCCTCAACAACGAAGAAGCATTATTATTTGTTGCAGGAGCAGTAGGAAGATTTTTGGGAATTACCATCTGTCCCTCAGCAAACTCGGAAGATTTGCGAAGAGTACGTGACCCCCTTGATGCAATAGCTCGTGCTTCTAGTATTCGTGTCCGACGTATCACCCTACGGGATGGTTGGTGGAATCAAGATAGTGGTCCGTTATTGGCTTACACATTAGAAGACACTCGTCCAGTCGCACTAATCCCCATCTCCGAAACTAGTTACAAAATTATCGACCCAATTCTTCAGAAGCGATTACGATGTGATAAAAAAACTGTTGCGACCTTAGCACCCACAGCTTACACCTTCTACCGTCCTTTACCTGTAGAAACAAAAAATTTCTTATCTATACTTCAGTTCGCTGTATATGGACATTCCAAAGAACTTTTAACTGTATTATTTGCCGGGATTATTACCACATTGCTTGGTATGATTACCCCCCAAGCAACTGCAATCCTTATAGACCAAGCAATTCCCGACGCTGACAAGTCACTTTTATATCAACTAGCACTAGGTCTAGGAGCAACAACCCTAGGTGCAACCCTATTTCAACTTACCCAAGGGGTTGCGATTATGCGTTTAGAAACATTTGCGGATACCTGTACTCAAGCAGCAGTTTGGGACCGTTTGTTGAATTTGAAAGCGTCTTTTTTTCGTCAATATTCTGTCGGTGATTTAAGCGCTCGTGTTTCTGTTATTACTCAAATCCGTCAGAAGCTTAGTAATACTTTACTTAAAAGTTTATTTTCTAGCGTATTTTCATTACTAAATTTAGGATTATTATTTTATTACAGTTTACCTTTAGCTTTAATTGCCACACTAGTTGCTTTAATTAATATATTTGTCACTATTATTTCCGGGATGCTGACAATCCGTAAAGTTCGACCCTTGTTAAACATGCAAGGACAACTCTTTGGGATGATGGTACAAATAATTAATGGTGTCGCAAAATTTCACGTTGCAGGTGCAGAAGCGAGAGCCTTTGCTTATTGGGGAAAACAATATCGTCACCAATTACATTTAATGTTGGAGTCACAGGGAATCGAAGATAATCTTGTAGTTATTAATAATATATTATCAGCCCTTACCCCCGCAGTAATTTTCGCATTCGCAACAAACCTACTTCAACAGTCAAACGCAAACGGTGGAAGCTTTTCTACGGGAACTTTCCTTGCTTTTAATGCAGCTTTTGGGACATTTATTAGTGGTGCAACTAGTTTAAGTACCACAGTTGTAGATATATTAGAAACATTACCACTTTGGGAGCGTGCCCAACCAATCCTTAAAGCTACCCCAGAAGTTGATATTACTAAAGCTGACCCCGGTCGTATATCTGGAAGATTAGAAGTTAATCATGTTGTATTTCGCTACCGAGCAGATGGACTATTAACTTTGGATGATGTTAGCTTGCGTGCGGAACCAGGAGAATTTATTGCTCTTGTTGGACCTTCGGGAAGTGGTAAGTCTACTTTATTTCGGTTGTTGTTAGGGTTTGATACTCCCGAATCTGGTAGTATTTCTTATGATGGACAAGAATTGGCTGGGTTAAATGTAAATGCTGTACGTCGTCAATTGGGTGTTGTGCTGCAAAATAGCCGCTTGATGTCCGCATCAATCTTTGAAAATATTTCCAGCAACGCTAATTTAACAATGGATGAAGCTTGGGAAGCTGCAAAAATGGCTGGGTTAGCTGATGATATTGCTGCAATGCCGATGGGGATACATACTGTTGTTAGCGAAGGTGGGACAAATCTTTCTGGTGGACAGCGACAACGGTTAATTATTGCTCGTGCATTGGCTTTACGTCCTCGTATTCTGATTTTTGATGAGGCTACTAGTGCTTTGGATAATAGAACGCAAGCGATTGTTAGTGAAAGTTTGGAGAAATTAAATGTTACTCGGATTGTGGTTGCACATCGTCTTAGTACTATTCGTAATGCTGACCGAATTTATGTTCTGCAAAATGGAAGGTTGGTGCAGCAGGGTAATTTTGAACAACTTGCTCAACAATCGGGGCTTTTTAGTCAATTAATTCAGCGACAACGGGTTTGAATTGACAAGCTTTTTTATTATTACTCTTGATTATACTACCATCTTTTGAAAAGAGCCGCACCCAAATCGATTAACCTCTTTGAACTCCGCAGACCCAACATCCCTATTCCAAGAAAACTACCTTTTGATTTTGAGATGCATAAACGATGAAGTGGTTGTTATTTTGTTCCTCTTGTGAGAGCCTATAAATTGCCTCAATTGGTGTTATGACTTGTATCACAGAGCCATCTGGAGGCTGGGCTACGAAATCGAATTCTAGTTTCCCATCGGATGATGCAGGACGCTTAATCAATTCGGCATCCTTCCAACCTCCCGTGGTCACAGTTCCGGATGCTGTTAAGCTCGGTGGTTCAGCAGATATCCCTATATCCTGTACTTCAAATACTTTTGTCTTGGTTGCATTTTTGGCGATCATGGATGTACTCCTTAGTATTTAGAAATGTTTGCTTGATGTCGAGTTCTAATCACCCCTTTCATAGGGTGATCGCACTAATTGAGTTGGGCTTCTATCATCACGGTTGCTCTCCCCTTAGTTAGATTCACAATAAAAACTCTTTTGTGTTTCTGGCATGAATTCTGATGCCTTTTAAGTTGTCTGGTATAGGCTCCAGTTTGCCAGTTACTTCGATAGGCGTGACTACGGGTAGGTCAATATCGCTTGGTGTTTCAGCAACAAAATCGAAGTCGTATATTCCATCAGGTGGTGGCTGTTCAAAACTGTGTAGCACAAGTTGGGGATTTTCCCATCCGCTAGATGTGACATTTCCAGATGCTTTTATGTTAATTGAGGATTGATTGTTCTCTAAAGAAACCGATATATCCTCAATATTAAGGATTTTCTCTTTAGCCATTTTTTTCATTTTTTTATTGAGCTATTAAATTTAGGATGTTGTCAGAGATTGAAGTTGTGTCAGAATTTTATCTACAGAAAGTACCCCCTTTCCATAACGCTCATCAGATTCTGGTTGACCCGCATCAACGATAGCATTATCAATAATCTGCCTCGTTAAAATTTTCTCATTGGCAATGCCTTTCATACGGATATATGAGAGGATATTAGCTGCGATACCAGCAATATGAGGGGTTGCCATTGAGGTTCCACTATCTTTCTTATATTTACCCTTTGCTGGAGCGCATGAGGTTATTGCTACTCCTGGACCGGCAAGGTATGGCACTATAATATTCTTCTTACCTTTAAATATAGAGGTATCTGACCAGTCAAGAATTCCACCACTACTGTCTACCCAAATATTCTGATCGGTGTCATAAGCACCGACACTGATCAACCCTTCTAAAGGGTAATTCCCTGGTGAACGAGTACGATTTAATGGATTTGACGAAGTATAGTCATTGCCAGAAGCTGCAAATACAATCGCTCCTCCCTGGAGTAATTTAAGCATTGGAATTGCAAAATCATCATGAAGCCCTGGCCACCCCAATGACAAAGAAACTATGTCACATTGTTTTTCATGAAACCACTCCAGCGCTTTATTCTGACTGATTACTGATGTCTGCGGATTGAAAGTTTTGGCAACATATAGTTCTATGTCGGGCGATATTCCTCGACTCATACCATCTGATTCGACACCACAGAGAATTCCCGCACAATGAGTGCCATGAAAAGTTGAATCGGAAGGATTTGGATGCGAAATTTCTCCGGTGTCCTTATTGATTTCAATAAATTCTTTCAAGTTCAAAGATGCAAAACAATCGTGTTCTGGAAATATACCAGTATCAGAAATACCGACTTTTACAGATTGACCTCTTGCCTTTAGTTTCCAAAATTTCTGAACGTGAAGATTTTCAGCACCCCAATTAGCTTCTCGCTCGTCAGTAGATGCTACATCAATGTCTATCAACTCAGGTGGTGTGAAGAATTCATTCTCCTTAACAGTATCTACTTGAAAACCGCGAGAGCGAATTTCATCAAGTTTCTCTAAGGAGTCCACATAGAATATTTGGGAATTACTAGGATGCCGAGGGAAGTCATCAGATATTAATTCTGAAACTCCTCTTAGTCCTAAAGTTTGAATTTCTCTCTTAATTGCACGAACGATATACATTGTATTTTTCCTCTGTTTTTGTTATGATTGGTTGAAAAATCTTGCAGCTTTTACTGAATCGGTATTCTAGACAGTTACAACATCTCCACAATGTATACGTTCTGCTAGTGGTTCCCAAAGAGAATTTCCTAGTGGTGTAAGCGACCGTGAAGTTTGAAGTGCAGTTTCTAGTTGGATCAATTGAGGAAACAAAGTTGCCTCTCTTTGGTAGCAAGCCTCGCTTTCTGAAAAATTATTTTCACGGCAAATACGATAAAATAAAACCACGTTAGCAAATGCATGATAAGCTATAAGGATATAGCGAATAGGTCGTTCCTGCCGCTTTATTGGTGAGTAGTATAGTGTAGTATCTGTACCATCTTCAACGGCTCCAAGCCTTGAAAGCAGATAGAAATGCTGGTGAGCAGCTTCATGTATCAATGTTTCTACAAGAGCCAAAACAGTTAACGGAAGTGAGATGCCGACTATGCCTGGTCGGGTTTCAATACTGCTGTTTAAAATAATACCATTCTCCATCTTTAGAGGAACTATAGAATGGATTACCCGTTCCACCCATAAAAAATAAGCTTCAGAGTGACTGCGTAAAAGCTCACCTGCAGATTCACACAGAATCAAACTTTCCTTAACAGAAACGTTGTCACCGAAATCAGGGCGAAGGTCATCAAATATGGTATCAGTGAGTGTATTTGGAAGCAGCAAGGTAAGGTGTTTGAGACCCTTACAGGTCTGTGGAAGAACTTCAACTCCTTCTCCTTCCCATTTACCGTCACACTGCACAAATGTGATTTGATTTGTTCTATCTGCATGTGTTAACTGAATCATAACCTTTTGTTTCTGACCCTCTACCACAAGTCGATCTGCCATTGGTAACAACCAGTGTCCCCAACGTAGACGAGTTGAGGGTTGGAGTTCCGCTTTCCATGCACCTAACCGACCACAGTACTGGAGATGCAAGCCTAGTGTTACAGCTGCATGAATGTAATCACTGTTGTTTCCTGTTAATAAGGCATGTTTAAGTTTACCAAATGCTAGATTCCACACACTATCGAAAGTTGTAATACTTTCAAAGGAATCCTCTATAAAAGCTATGAGTTCACTATGACTGTGGCTCAGCTTATTCCTGAATCGTTCAATAAACACATGGCAAAGTGCGAGTGAGTACTCTGTAGCTAGTATCTCTAGAAATTCTTCGCTAAATGGCTCTTGAGGGCACGCGAAACCTCTGTATATGCAATTCTCGGATTTCATTATTACCTCCTTAATTAGTTACCAAACTCTTCCTGATGTCTGCGATTCCAAAAGCGACTGTCAGTCCAGCGCTGCTCTTGTAGGTATTGGTAACGCAGCATATGAAGATATTGAAAAAATGCACGTTCTGTTACCATACGGTAAGCTAGCAATGATTCTTTACACCCTCTAAGGTAATCAGCGATCGCATTTCCGGCATAATAGCCACTCCCTAGTGCAGAACCAATGCCGTAAGAAGAAATTGGGTCGTAGGCAAAAGCTGAGTCGCCTACAGCCAACCAACCTTCTCCTACAGGTGATACCAAAGAGGAGGTCTGTGCAGGTTGGCTTCTGATACTTTTTTCAGAATTCAATAGTGAAGAGGTCGGGAAAAGCGCCTTGATTAGCTGCGTTTCCTGAAGTTTTTGCCAGTAACCCTCCGTTTTGTGCATGGATTTATCAATGAGGTCAGCATCGGTCATAAAAACCGTGACTAAGCGGTTATCTGGAAGCGGTGCTGCGTACCACCAGCCATCAGGTACGGCTTCGACGTTGGTGAAGTGAGAAATATGTCCAGTTTCTTCTAAAGAAAAGTAACAAGCTAATCCTGTCAACTGATCGTAATATTTTCTTTTTTCCCCGATGTAATGAGCCAACTTTGCTACTCTTCCCGTGGCATCTACTAAAAAGTTAGCTTTTATTAACTGTTTTTTGCCTTGGTATTTTAGCAAAATCTGCCATTCCGTATTGTTATAATGAGCTTCAAGAAATTGACAGTTCCAAAACCACTTATTTCCCCTATCAGTTACCAGTTGGGAGAGTTTCTGTTCAAAATCAGTCCGGTTGAGATGCCAACCATTGCCATTGCTGTGGTTAATGAAAAGCCGATCTGCGGGTTCACTATTTCCCCAAACAAATCGGTTGCCATAAGAAGGAAGATGTGCAGAAGTATTTATTAGCTTTTCCAGACCCATTTTGCGGAGCAGCGGTGTAAAGCTAGGAGAAATAATTTCCCCAATCTTAGTCTTGGCGGCTGAGGCAACTTCCAACACTATACTTGGAAATCCCCTTGCACCAAGGGTCAAAGCAGTGGAGGCTCCACCGGGTCCCCCACCTAAAATTATTACTTCTGTCAACTGAGGAAGCGAGTGATTATAATTCATCACGTTTAAATAATGGATTTAACCGTTTGGATCTTTCTTCTGGTACTTTGGCAGCAATTGTTATCATCATCTCTTCCGCTTTAACTACCTGTTCTTGCTCTGCCTTTTCAGCACGTATTATCTGCTCAAAACTTGGGTCGGACTTAGCAAAAGGTCCGCGATCAATTTCAACCCATATTCGATTGGGTAAAGATCCTTCTTCGTTATTCTCAGGGGCATCACACTCTCCTACTATTCCGAGTTCGTGCCAATGCTTCACCATTGCATTTATTCTGTTTTCATATTGCGTTCCGAAATCCCTTAGCCAATCTTGTCGGTAATCAAAATGTTTTAGTCGTTGAAAACGGTTCAACGTTGGATCGCTCAAACGCTTATAACTAGATTCACTTAACACTTGGTTGGGTATTCGGGCTGCCCACCATGAAGGTAGGGGCAAGTAAGTAGATGTGTCATACCCTGAATTGCAACTTGCCTCGTCAGTTTGCCAGGGAACCCCCAGCCAGCGCGTCAAAGTTCCCGGTCCACTTACCTCCACCGGGCCTCCAGAACCCAGAGCAATTTTTGATGCCAACAGTGGTCCAAAGTCATCCTTTGGTTCTTCGCCTTCCAACAAAGTATTTAAGCGAAAAGGAGTTTTCCACATCGAAGCAACCCGCATTGGCCAACTCAACTCGATGCCAGGGTGGAACCCACCTCCTAAGCATTCTTCCAACGCTGCTTTGTTCAGCGCTTCAGTTTGCAATGCTGGGGGCATAGCTTCCAGGGATTGGTAGGTAGCTGGTTTTTGAGTGGTAAAATTCCCATCTGCCCACTGCTGTAACCATAAATACTGAGTAGGGGTGACCGAAAGTCCTTCTTTAGTGATGTTTTCATAATCGCCAAAGGCATCCCCGTAGCAAGGTGGGATCTCTATCGGTTGGAAAGTATTACCCTCAGGATTGCGGAACCACTCGAACAAGCGATCTCGCTCAGGTTTGGATGCTTCGGAAGGGTCAGAAAGGATTTTGAGCAGGTCAGGAGCATTGAAATTGCTGGGGGAATTATGACCAAAGAGGAAGAAAAAACCTTGGTTTACCCATTGCATCTGGGTCATACGCTCAAAAATTGGGAAAATATCTGACCAAAAGTTAGGTTTTTCGGGTCTTTCCAGCCATTTTTCCTTGTAAAACAAATCTATTACTACGTCGTACATTGTTACGACTCCGTACAATCCTTGTCCGAAGTTTGGCGGAGTTACTGCTACTATTGCCGGCTCAGCCTCCATTTTCAAATCACCTAGCTTGACAGTAGCTCTCACCGTTCCATCACACACATCGTCATGCCAACCGTCATTGTTAGCAAAGGTTTTAGCAGGCTTTTGATCGCGAGAAGCAGAGTCTCCGCTTCCACCAAAAAACAGTAGTCGCCCTTTTTCGTCAGTACGAATTTCTCCTAGAGGCACTTCTTTGTCAAAGAACTTCCCACCTTTTAAGTAGTAATCTTGACCCTGAGTATTTTTGCCAGAAATGCTGCGAGAACCAGGATCTATAATTAGTTTTTTTCGGTTTTCCCCCTTAATATCTTGATTTCTGAAAGCAGAAGGGATACCTAAACCTTCCAGATCCAAAGCATTATTAAACTGATACCAAGCTGCTTTTCGGTTGGCTACATGTACCCGCCATTCAATTTCAGCCTCATCAGCAGTCAGTTCCCTGACTACTGTACCATCCTCTGCCAGTCCATATACTCTAAAGCGAGCTACCTGTTTTTTTACTCTTCCTTTGCTGTCTTTATAGCCTGATTCCACTTCCGCAGGCTTACCAGGAATTTCGGAAGCCAGATAATAATCATCAGGAGCATTCCCAATACGGGAAATCCCTATGGCTGGATAAATGGCACAATTAACAATTTTCTGGTTTTGAGACATGAGTTTAACTGACGATATAAGCTTATAATTTATTGTGTAACTGATTGAATATCTAAGTGCCTGAAGGTTTCATCATAGGACTGAACAACCTTCAAGATATTCATCCAATAACCTCTGTCTATATACAAGCGTTTCATCGGTTGAAACCTCCATCCGCTGCCGGATGTGTGTAAACAACTTCAGCAAGTCGGCGCACCAGACACTTGGATTATCGAATTTGCGCTCGCGAGAATAACGATGGGGAAGATAGCCTCCAGCACAGGTATTACGCTCAGGGCAGGAGCGACATCCTTGAGGAAGTGGCATCGTTCCACTTAACAGACGGGAGTGCAGATCGCTGACCTCCATAATCTCCTGGAAATCAGAGTTAAACACTGTCATACCCGTCTTGTAAAGATCCTCATCGCAAATACGCAGTAAGTCTAGACCCTCAATTTCACCATCAGTTTCTACAAAGATAAAGTTATATGGGGAATTACCTAGGGCATCAACTTTACTTGTGCCTCCCAAAATAAGTCTGCCTATATCCCAAAATTCTCTGATTCTCACATCCAGAGTGTTATTTAAGAACCAGTCATCATAAATAGGAATAAGAAAGTCGGCACAAGGTGTTGTACCGTACTGTTGATGAATTGGTGCTATCGTGTCATGGGTAAAGGCGGGTAGCAAATAGGAGATACTTTTGCATCCAAGTCCGACAAAGTGGTGATGGATTTCTAGAGGATTAGCACCAAGTTGGACGACTGCCAAAATACCAAATGGCACCTCGGCTTCACGCAATGCCATCAGTCCTCGCATAATCGAATCATAAGATCCATGACCTTTTTGGTCAATGCGGAAGGTGTCGTGCAATTGTTGAGGACCATCCATACTAATCCCGACTTGCACATCATATTTCCGAAATAGCTCTGCCCATGCTTGATTGATGAGAGCTCCATTAGTTTGGATAACTAGCTTGACTTTTGCAATATCCCCTAGGAATGTCATTGCCTTGTTGCACCATGATTCAAATCTCTTGATTCCAATAAGAGTCGGCTCACCACCATGAAAAGCTAGTGACGCTAACTTTTGATTTGTCGATATACAGTGATGCCGGATGCGAGCAAGCGTGGCATCGAAGACTTCCTCTGACATTATCGGTGACCGCTCATTCCAACTCGAATCTCCTTTGTTATAAACATAACAATATGAGCAGTTGAGATTGCATCTAGAAGAGACTTTCAGAGCGAAATGATTCAAATACATATTAGACATCTCCATAAATTAATTATGCGTCACATTATTTTTCGGAGATGTCTCATAGACATCTCCTCTACTGGGCTGGATAAAAGGAATACTGAAGTGTATACCTAGCGCCACTAATAACAGGAGTAACTGCGTGGAAAGACTTGGGTGAGATTTCAAAACCTGTAGCACTGCCTGACTTTGGTAGTATAAAACGTTGGTCGGGATTAATGTCCTCTGGACTTATCGAATCCAACAACATTAATATCCCACCCTGCTCATAAGTCCACCCATGATTCAAATGAATGAGCAATCGATGACTTTGAGCAACAGAATAATCCGTATGAATTTTTATCACCTGTCCACGTTCAAGCTTACTTGCTTGAATATCTACCTGTTCTGCAAGTTCTACATCAAAGCATTTTTCCATGAGACGACGCAGGTAGGTAAGAGTATTACTCTCTTGAACAAACCCGAGTGCATCTGGTAAATCTACCTTATGCACGTTGAAGATTTTCAGATCGTAGAAATCGCCGGAGTCTGGTTCCCAAGGTGCCGAGATATCAAACCATTCAAGTAGTACTTTTTCGTAACGTCCCGAGATGAATTTATCAACTCGAAAGTGGCGAAAAGGTATTGTTTCAGGAGCTAGAGAGTTAATTATTGCTTCATCATGGAACATTTTTATATTATCTTAGGACTTACTCAATTATGTGTATGGAATCATGTAAAAATAAGTTGCGTAACTTTTTGAGTGTAAGCTATATGTACCACATAGCTCAAAAATAAAGTTTATCAAGTTATTTTTACACGGCTCCTATGGCTTTTCAGATGTTCACTCTTGATTTTTTGACCATTGATTAAGTAGGTGGGCATAATCAAAACAAACCATGTAAAGTTATGTAACGCACGATAAATGCTTTAAAAATAAGCATTTTAGAGGGTTAAATTTCTTAATATAGTAGTTTTTATTTGCGCCTACCTACTTAGCAATCGCAACCCAATACTGCTCGGTTAAGCCTTTTTTAGACATTATAAACAACGATATTTCAAGGGTTTTAGCCTAATTTATTTCCTTAACCGAGCAGTATCCAAGCTGGCTGCCTGACAGAACTCTCAAAATGCTTGCGAGGTAAGGATTTAGTGCTTGCGTTTAGTCTGGTAATTTAGACTAGATTTATTGCTTGAAATCCTTATTGTGCCGTATCAAGCTCATCGAGGTTGGAACGTAAAACCAAGGCTTTGATGAGATGTGTCAGGCAGTCAGGTATCCAAGACCAATCGCGATCGCCGGATTTGTGAGAAATGCGTGACGATCATCCGACTTTATTCGACTTTACAGTTCAAGTGACCGGCGGGGGTGATGACGACGCCCTCTTCTTGGAGTTCCTTTTTCACCATTTCTATCAGGGCTTTTCGGATCTTTTCCTTACCTTCAGTGCTGATATTTCTATCATCGTCAATTGTAAATGTTAGTTCTGCCATGTTTCTTATCTCCTTAAGTTGTGTAAACTTCTGAAATCTACCAGTGAAAGACGATGTTGAATTAAATGGTTTTTCGTCCCACATTTTTTAAACGTTTCCACACCCCAAGTTGTGAATTTTTCGAGTTAGAGGCAAATTTTCTCCCTAAAAGTCCATCCTCAACCCCTATAACCCTTTCGCTCCATACCTTTCAGCCGCCGCAAAATTTTCTCAACTTCCCCACGAGCCGGATACAACAACTGCTGACTCAAAGCACTTTTATAAGCCTGTATCGCTCCCAATTTATCCCCCAACCCCACTAAAGCTCTCCCTAACCAGTAATCAGCCGCAGCCGGGTTGAATGCCCTCAATTCCTGACTTCCCTCACAAGCGGCTTCCCATGATCGCTTACTAGCCCCAACATCCCCCAGCGTTCGGTAACTCTCTCCCAGCCAAACCGCCGCCGGCACAGATTGCAGATAACCTCCTGCTGGTAACAACTCCCATCCATGTGTCAAAGCCTCCACCGCTTCCTGATGTTTACCAGCTAAAGCCAACACACGCCCATGACGAAACCAAGCATCAGCTAACTGGGGTTGTAGATGCGTCCCCTCTTCTGAAACCTGACACCCCCGTTCAATTTCCTGAAAGCATTCCACTAACACTCGTCCTGCGGTAGCCCAAACACTCCAGCGTTCAGGAAACCGCTTCAACATCTCCTCCACTATGGAAGTAAGACCTCTTACTCCCCTCTCCTCGCAGGAGAGGGGTAGGGGGAGAGGTTGAAGCGGTAAAATCTCACACAACGCCCGATAAATTTCGCAATCATCGGGATACAGGTGATAAGCTTTCTCAATCATCTCAGCCGCTTTCTTACATTTACCCGTCTCAAACAAGCACTGCCCGTAGTAATACCAACCATAAGGATTATTTGGGTGTTCTGCGGTAAACGCGGCTAACACCTCCACACCTTGCCGCCAATCCCCTCGGAGAATGTGATAATATGCCAGGGAATTGTGAACCTCAGCCCCATGAGGAACCTGTCGCAGTAGAGAGGTAATCATATTTTTAGTCTGTTTCCCCTCTTTACCAGATACTAATCTCATCTGACAACGCCGATCAATTTGTCGTTGCAGTACCCGGAAATCATTGCTAGCTAAGGCTATAAGCCTGTTTAACTGTTCTCTAGCTGTTTGAATATCCCCCACCACCATCAGCGCATCATAGCTGTAAATCAAGGCTAAAACATCATCTGGGTTGATTGACAAAACCTGCTTCAATGCGCTGAGAGTACCAAGAGGATTTTCTCTCCCCTGATGCACCTGTGCCAAAGCCAGCCAGTGAACTACTTTGTCAGGTTCTAAAGCAGCTGCTAAATTAAAAGCGATGATTGCCTTCTGACTCTCACCTCTGCAAACTGCAATCAATCCATTTATATGATTCTGAGTCCCTGCATTTTCAGATAACAATAAGGCTTTTTCATATATTTCTAGAACCTCTTTTTTGAGTCCCATAATCTGCAATATTTTCCCTAGTTGCAGATGCACATCTAATTGAGGTTGTCGCTCAATCACTTTAAGATATTCTGCAACAGCTTGTTGCCAGTTTCCCATCTTGTAAAGTAAATCAGCCAGTTCTAATCTTTTTTTCCATCCTTGGGGATATTTCTGAACATAATTACTTAAAGTGATGAGTTTTTGTTCTTTTCTCGCTGGCTTTTCTTCTACAACCAAGTGAGCATTCATCTCCAACCCAGAGAATTGGCTGAACTGTACCAAGGAGGTGACAAGGTTTCCAGACATATTACAGTTACCTTATAGTTAATTTCTTCGCTATTGCTGTTTGTTGTAATTGGTGATTCCCAATTACAAATCACTGTTTCATCAGATTCAGGACTTACGCACTCAGTCGCGAGAAAACAAGACTTTGAGATTGCTACAGAGTGACTTCCAAAGGTAGCCGAAACGTCTACCTCGCGTTGCAATGACGGAAATATGTAGTCCGTGTGTAAGTCCTGAGATTGAACCTCTTCCACCATCGGAATTGCCTTTTTTAAGTATGGGAAGAGGGAATCAATACAAGTGTTATCTTCCCCTGCAAGATATTTATTTAACTGCTTTTTTAGAATATTGCGTGCCTGTTGAATACGTTTGCGAACATTCTCTTCAGAGAGGGCGAGTTGTTTGGCAATATTTTTATATGATTTCTCTTGGCAATAGTGTAAAATAAAAGGATGGCGCAATCTGTCAGGTAAAGATTCAATTCTATAGTGGAGATATGCTCGCATCTCCAAATTCAAAATATTGGATTCAGGAAATTCTACCGTAGAAGCAAATGCTGGATGATCTGCAAATTTAATATCATCAATGTTTTCAATTCCTAGGACTTCTCGTTTGCGTTTTCGATACACATCCATGCATAAGTTATAAATAAGTCGATTTAACCACGCTTTCGGATATATGATGTCCTTTGCATATTTTATCCATTCATTCCAGGCTTTAAGTATGGACTGATTTAATACATCTTCAGCATCATAAGAATTACCTCCCATCAACTTTAAGCAAAGGTTGTAAAAATAATCTTGATATAATTCCCATAATTGCCAAAAATCCTGGCAATCATTTGGAGATAAAATTTTGAATTGGGCTTCTTTTGGCAATATATTCATGATTTCTAAACGCTAAACTAACAGTAACCATTCACATCCCTCTTATCACTCGGATTTCTCACGAAGCTTGAAGGTAGGACTTTGGACAAATTTGTCTCTGAAGACAAATTCTCAGGAATTAAGCATTGACACTTACGGGTATTTACCCTGATGGAGTTTGTGGTACGGCAGGCACTTATAGAGAATCAAGAATCTTTGCCGCCCTAAATGGTAGGTATACTTGTATCTTGCTAACCTTAGGATGAGTATCTTAATAAATTACCCTTATTAAATCAAATCGCAAGTATTTAAGAGATAAGTACTTTTTCACGTCATAAAAGATGATGATTAATTTAATATTATATATGCAACACTTCAAATCTATCTTTAGATAGATTTCATTGTTTGTTTTGAAAAATTATTAAAAGCTATGTACATTAGATTAGATATTGAAATAGGTCTAAAAAATAGGTGTAAAAAACAGAATAAACACCGCTAAAGAGTTACTATGTCAAGGAAATGTTGGTTAATACTTTTTTGTCCAAATGTCAAGTTCCAGATGAATCATTCTAACAAAAAACAGCGGTATTCAAATTCGTAAATTTTATGAATTTTAAAGAGCCTAGGTCTATTATTACCGTTATAAAACTCAATCACGAGGTCTTATTTATTTTCCTAACCTCTCCTAAGAGTGAGAGGAGTCTAGCACCTGGTTAAATGGCGCACGTCGTCAAGCATACCTGACTGGGGAGAAGCTTCAAAAACTGCACGAGAATCTATCTTCCCTCAAATAGTAGTGTCTCTTCTTTTACTTGAGATTGAGCGTTTGATTCTTATTGTACGTAGTTGTGGTTTTGACATCTATTTTTATAGGTGCAAGATGTGAGATATTAGGCGTAATGTAGCTTTTAACTGCATAAGTTGATATTATTGCCACTTAATAAGAAATAGGAACGATATTCATGAGTTTCTCACCAGTTTTACCAAAATTATTACCCATCAAAATGCTCACAATATAGGCTGAGCAAAGATTATGGTGAATGCGAAAACTTAGCTTGTGAGAAATGCATGTATAGGCTTAATTTACTTGTGATTCAAGGAGTAACATCTTATGAGACACGTTAGTCTACCTTCTGAGACAACAAGCTATTCAAATCAGGAAACTCATAAATTTGAATACGCGATTTTAGAGATTAAGACACGAACGATTGTTATGCAACATACCAATGATATAAAGGCTTTAATGCGCCGTACTTGTGAGGATATTATCCGTATAGGACAGAAGCTACTTGAGGTTAAGCAGTTTCTAGGGCATGGCAATTTCATGAGTTGGCTGAAATCTGAATTCAATTGGAGCATGTCGATTGCTACTAAATATATGCAAGTAGCAAAACAATTCAAAACCGTAAATTTTACTAATTTGAATATAACTGCTTCAGCTCTTTATCTCATTGCTGCTCCTTCTACACCCGATATTGTCAGAGCAGAAGTATTGAATCGTGCAAGTTGTGGTGAAAGCATTAGTTATACAAAAACTAAGCAAATTATGTGTCAGTATAAGAAAAATGCTCACTCTCAAATCACGAAATTCACTACTTTGGAGAACTCTAGAAAGCCTCAAGAATCAAATTTTTACTTGTCTACGGAAGAGAAAAATCAAATAAGAATATCTCAAATTTTACACTTTCTACCTCCAGTAAATGACCTAAATGAGGCAGCAAATATAGACAGTATAGATAATTTTACGACCCCTGTAACCGAGCAAGATAACATAATAAATATCAGTATGTCCGAAGATTTAACGCAAAAGCAACAAAACTTAGTTAATACGACTCCGAATTCTGGCAATGCATCAAGTACAGAGATTGTTGAAATGGCTGTTAAAGTTATTCAATTTACTCCCGAAGAATTAGCTTTAATCATTTCTGAGTCTGCCAAGAATGGGTTAACTAACCAACATCTACAAGCAATTATTGTTTCATCTGAACAAGCTCTTAATGCTCGTCAGAATTCGTAAGATATGACCTGAACTTAATTTTGACAAGAAGAAGGCTGAGGGCAGAAGCTTGACTACATCCCTCTGCTGAACTAGCATCAAAAGGGGTATGAGACGCGATGTGTAATTAGTGCCTAAACTCTTGTGGGGTGGGTTCCTTGCCTGCCCGGTTGTATTTAACCAACTTGAAATCTTTTCACTTGTTGTTCTAAGTTGATATCGGTTATCGTGATATCAATTAGGAAACAATACTTGTCGGTTAAGAAAATTCGATAGCCCAAAAACCTTGTAGAGACCGTATTAATACGGTCTCTACATACGCTGCATCACCACCAAAAATCCTTAACCGAGCAGTATTGAATTAGGAAATCCTTAAAAAATTACAAAAATGTACGACGTTCAAGGAAGTAATTGGCTTGAACCTCACGTGTATGTTTTAAGACTTCCTAGTGCTGATTGTTGGGTATGTCCCTTTACCTACGGCTTTGGTAATTTTTGGAGATGTCTTTTCAAAATATGCTCTAAAATGGTAGGCGAAAAGGAACAGGAACAGGAATTATCTTTTTCACTTCATCCACAACCTGCTCTCTAACCCGGTCAATAACCAAATTTGTCAAAGCATTTGTTGCAGCTTGAGCAAAGCCAGCTTCTCCAGTCATACCAACATCAAAAAGGCAACCTTCCATAAGTGTTTCGTTCACACCTGCTTGCCGACAGATTGATTCTGCTGCTTGGATTTGCTTTGGTAGCAGAGAAGAGATAGTTGTATAGCGGCTAGGGAAATTACGGTCACTCAGTGTATCGGTTGATTGTCCAGAAGCGTAATCGAATAATGTTTCTGTTTGAGAAACTCGCCAACTATTGCCGAATTTTCGATTAAGTTCGTTAACAATACCTTCGCCAAAAATAAAGAAGGCTTTCTGTAGTAGAGTTGTTGTTACCACAACCACAACTCGTGCATCCACAGAAAGCCCATGCCAGATATATTAGCATTTTTTTTTACCTTACAATTG